>Ga0193960_1000001_pt1 | contig 255310 bp, 262 predicted proteins | sample FB_3_MG_FD_140338 | JGI IMG/M metagenome (GOLD analysis project Ga0193960, IMG submission 140338) | Microbial mat bacterial communities from the Broadkill River, Lewes, Delaware, United States - FB_3_MG | ecosystem: Environmental > Aquatic > Freshwater > River > Microbial mats | place: USA... | reverse complement strand
TAAGAGCTGAAAATAAGCTGCTTAAACAAGAGAGGGATATTTTAAAAAAGGCAACCGTACCCCAAGGGCATTTCTTTCAGGGCACATACTTTGCCAAAGAAACTCTGTAAAGTATGCATGGATAAAAGAGCATAAGATGAGTTTCAATATATCTACAATGTGTAGAGTTTTAAAAGTTAGTACAAGTTGTTATTATCGTTGGATTAATAATGGTTGCATAGTTCATAAAGTTGATGAACAATTAAATGAATTGATCCAAGAACTCTTTGAACAATCTCGTCAAACATATGGAACAAGACGAATAAGAGAGGCACTAATGAAAAGATATGGTTTGATCATGTCTACTAAAAAGATAGGTCAAATTATGAAATACCTGAATCTAAAAGTTAAAATGAAATGCAGGTTTAAAGTTGTTACAACAAATTCAAATCACAATCTTCCAATAGCTCCAAATAGATTAAATAGAGATTTTTACGAAAATACTGCTAATAATACTTATGTTGGAGATATAACTTATATACCAACCAAAGAGGGCTAGCTATATCTTGCAACTGTTATAGACTTATATTCAAGAAAAGTCGTTGGCTGGTCTATGGATAATACGATGAAAGTTTCGCTAGTCAATAATGCACTTAATATGGATATACAAAGATGTAAACCAAACAAAAGCCTTATTTGGCACACAGATAGAGGAAGTCAATATGATTCATATGAGCATAAAAATCTACTTAAAAAACACGGCATAATTCAGAGTATGAGTAAAAAAGGTGACTGCTGGGATAATGCAGTTAGTGAAAGTTTTTTCCACACTTTAAAAACTGAACTTACTCATCATGAAAACTTTCAATCTAAAGCTAATGAAAAAATATTTGAATATATAGAGATTTTTTATAATCAACAGAGATTACACTCCTCAAATAATTATATGTCTCCAGTTGAATTTGAAGAGAAAATGCTACAAAAGGAAATAGTCGCTTAGAGAGTTATATTCTTTGTCCTGTCTTTGGTTGACAGATCAATTTTGTCGTATTTCGATCCTAGTACAGATGGTTCCATTTTAAATTCCTCAACTATTTATTTAACAAAGATTTTAGTGTATTTCAATTTTTGCATAGAGTTCCTATTGTACAATACGATTTTTTAAATCACTGTAAACAAATATGTTAAAGGGAATAAAGAGGTGAGTAAACCAGTTATAAAATGGGTTGGTGGTAAAAGACAGCTTATTCATGAATTAAAAAGTCTCTTACCAAAAAAATACAATCGCTATTTTGAGCCCTTTATAGGCGGTGGTGCGCTCTTTTTTTCCCTACGACACCAAAACAGTTTTATTAGTGATTACAACCATGAACTTACCAACCTCTATACAACGATCAAAGAAAATCCTCAAGAGCTTATAAAAGATCTAAAAAAACATAAAAACACTTCTGAGTACTACTACGAAACTCGATCCCTTGATAGAGATGAAAAAAAATATGCAAAACTTTCACATGTACAAAAAGCAAGTCGTTTTATCTACCTCAACAAAACAGGTTTCAATGGTCTGTACAGAGTTAATAAAAAAGGGCAACACAATGTCCCTTATGGAAAATACAAAAACCCCACTTGGCTTGATGCAGAAAATATTTTGGCATGTAGCGAACTACTAGGTGATACAGAGATCCAAACAGGAGATTTTGAGATCATAAAAAAGTATGTCAAAAAAGGGGACTTTGTCTATTTTGATCCCCCTTATGTACCACTCAATGCAAGCTCCTCCTTTACCTCTTATACAGATCAAGGCTTTGATAGTAAAATGCAAGAAAGACTCAAAGCTCTATGCGATCATCTCAATAGCATAGGTGCTTATTTTATGCTCTCAAACTCTTATACAGACTATATTTTAGATCTCTATAAAGAGTACGATATCAAAACTGTTATGGCTTCACGTGCAGTCAACTCAAAAGCAAGTGGAAGAGGCAAGATCAAAGAGGTAGTAGTGATCAACTACAAGCCTGATACAGATGGCAAAAACTAAAGTCGATACAAACACAGCTTGGAGTAATATATTTGAGCGTTATAAGCTCCTGCATCAGATCAGACGTGATGGCTATGTAGATCTAAGTGCAGATGCTATAAAAGAGGTAGATGGCAAAGAAGCACGTCTTATGACAAAAGTCGATTTTAGAGAAAACCTTCCTACAATTATGCGTGATGAGGGGCTCTCCATTCTTGCTATTAAAAACGGACTCTATCGCATTGCAAAAAATGATCCTTTTATAGATATAGAGGAGCGTATTAGCTCTCCTATTATTGAGTTACCCTCCCCTACAACTCTTTGCACTATCGATCCCTTTAATATCAAAAGTGAAAGTGCTGCTTTAGATCTTGCTTTCATCTCAGGAATGTGTGCAGAGGTATTTCAAGAAGAGAGTTTTTTAAGTGTACGTGGTCGCTTGCGTGGAGAACTAGAGTTTTCATTAGGAGATACCCCTTATAGTGTAGATGGCGTTCAAATAGAGGTCGATGGTGGTTATGAAGGTAAAGATGCTCTGCATCTCGTAGAAGCAAAAATAGGTTTTAGAAACAATATCAACATACGCCAACTCCTCTACCCGCAACTCTATTGGCAGAGGCAACTTCAAGAGAAAAAAAAGGTACAAAGTTACATCTTTTATCTGCAAAATGATATTTTTCGTTTTATCCCCTATATTTATGACGGTATTGTAGGTTATGCAGACCATGCACATCAAAAAGTATTTCGTTTTAAAGACCAAACAAGAGACTTCTCTCTTTATGATATTGCCATAGATCAGAGTAAAATAGATACGAGTATCCCTTTTCCACAAGCAGATAAGTTTGACAAAATTCAAGATATGCTTTTTTCGATAGCCAAGCGTGGGTCTTTGACAAAAGAGGAGCTTCATGGAGAGTTTGATCTTGTTACAAGACAGATAGATTATTATCTCAATGTACTTAAATGGCTTAAACTCTCTACAGAAGAAAATGCAGAGATCACGCTAAGTACTGAGGGGCAAATACTCAGTGCCCTTCCCTTTAAACAGAGAATAGAAGCACTAGCAACGCGTGTCTTTGCCGAGCCTATTTGTCATGCCCTACTTCATAAGCAGACACTGCCTAAAGAGCGTTTTGAGGTATATAAAGTCTATAGTCCCTCTACACAACAAAGAAGAGTGCGTACGATCACTGCATGGATCAACTACTTTAAAGAGTTTAGCCAACAAAGAAACTTATTTACCATCCATAGCAGTTGAGTTTCCGTTTTGACCACAACGACAACTTGAACCACATTGACAAGGCTTTGGACATTGACATTTTGGATTATTACACCCGTTTCCATTCGCTCCGTTAAGCTCTATAGAACTTTTTTTTGCGCCACATCCTGAGAGTGCGAACATCATACCAGCCGCTGCTGCAAATAATACTAACTTTTTCATTGTATTCCTTTTAGATTTGAGATAAGAGACTATACACCACTTTATGTAAAGAGAGACTAAACTCTATGGTACAATTTCTTAAAAAGGAGAGATTCATGCCAGATACTACAGATCCCTTAGAGTTAGGAATACGAACCCTTTTACTCATTGTTATAGCAGGAATTTTTTATTTTGTACTCACAAGTAAAAAAGAGAAAAAAAATAAAGATGACAAACAAGAGTAGTCGCTCCTTGTAGCGACTTCACTCTTTTTTACGAAACCAAAAATAAAATAGAACTCCTAATATAATAGTGATACCTGCATAATAAAGTATCTCTACTCTACTTATAAAAGAGAAGATCACTATCCCTATATTTGCCACTAAAAATACTAAAGGAAACAGCGGATACAGAGGTGTTTTATATGGGTAGATATGTATACTTTTTGAACGCCTTAACTGCATCAGTGCCAAGATAGTAAGCATAGAAGCTAAAGAGAGTGTTACTCCAATATAGATCAGCAAAGTTTCAAAAGTAGCTGTAAGTATCATCGCTATAGCTAAGACTGCTTGTAAATAAATTGCCTTTTTTGGTGTTTTACGCTCTTGACAGATTGTTTGAAAGCCTTTAAAAAACAGACCATCTTTTGCCATCGCATAATAAACACGTGGTCCGCTCATAATCATCGCACTTACGACAGAGAGCAAACCTATAGCTATAGCAAAAGATAAAACCGATCCTAATGTCTCTCCAAAGAGTGCATTTGAAGCTCCTGTAGCTACCTCTAACATTCCAGACATACTCTCTTTTGGCAAAGCATAAACATATACAAGGTTGAGTAAAAGATAAAGAAGTGTGACAAAAAGTGTGCCTAAAAACAAAGAGAGCGGTAAGTTTTTTTGTGGGTCTTTGATCTCAGCACCCAGATACGATGCAGCATTATAGCCACTGTAGGCAAAAGAGATAAAAACAAGAGCAAGAGCAAATGCTGCAAAACTAACACTCTCTTGAGAGTTAAAAAGTGCCTGTGTAACACGAGTAGGATCTCCCTTTCCAAAAGCAAAACCACCTGCTATAAGTAAAATCACAAAAAACACTTTGATAGAGGTAAGAAAATTTTGTACATTTTTTCCAAAATCAACACTGTGAATATGTACATAAGAGATCACAAGCACACAGATAATAGCGACAAAAGAGATAAGATTCAGATCTATGATCTCAACTCCAAAAAGTTCTAAGCTAAACCAACTTATCTCTTGTGAACCTAAAAGATAGGTAGCAAAGGCTATCGAAGCCGCGGCAATAGGAGCTGAAAAACCAACAATCAAAGAGATCCAGCCAGAGAGAAATGCACTGAGAGGTCCAAAGATCTTACGCAAATAGATATACTCACCGCCAGCATGGGGAAATACTGAACCAAGTTCACCATAACAAAGAGCACCAATAAGTGCAAAAAGTCCCCCTAAAAACCAAGCTAGAAGAAGCATTTGTGTATTTTGCAACTCTAAGAGAATAAAGCCTGAGATCGTAAAGATCCCAGTACCGACCATATTGGCTATGACTAAAACAGTTGCTGAGCCTAAACCAAGTTTACGCTCTAGTGTAGCCTCTTGAGTATGAGGCATTAGAGAAAATCTCCTACATAGATCAGATGATTAAAAGGGATCTTCTCATGAGTGATTTTTGTTGTAATATCTTGTAAGCTTCCAAATACTACCCTCTCTTGTTTTGAGTCTCCTGCATTCATCACTATTGCAATTCCTGTATCTTTTTTATAGTGCTTTGCTAGATGTGCTATAAAATCTTCAAACTTTCGATCCATAAAGAACACCATAGTAGATCCTGTTGGTGCTAGCTTTTCTATCAGTTTATTTTGAGAATTGCCAACTGTAAGGCTCACACCTAATGCACCTTGACTTCCACCTATTACAGAGCGTTGCAGTGCCGCATTTGCCGCATTAAAACTTGAAATACCTGGAATTACTTGAGGATGCAGGTCTTTAAACTCTTGCACAAAATGGATATGTGGTCCATAGATACTTGGATCACCATTGTCTATAATGGCGATATTTTTCCCCTCTTTAATATTTGAACGGATCAGCTTTCTATACTCCTCTTCTATTTTTTCAATCTCCTCAGCTGATTTTTTAATGCTCTCACCTTTATCATTTTTGAGTTTCATCCACTTATGTTTTGCATTTTTTGAAAAGAGTGCATGTCCTGCCGGATAGATAGGTTTTGTCCCGATAAGCTCTTCAAACTTCCCTGCTTCACCACGCATCGTAAAGATAATATCAGCTTCTTTTATTGTCTTATAAGCCTTGAGAGTCATATTATCAAGATCACCTGTACCAGAACTCACTAAAGAGAGTGTGCCATTAGCCGCTAAAGCCGCTGTACTTAAAAATGCTGCTACGAAAAAAGAGCGTGCCGTATGTTTGATTGTTTGTGTCATGTTTTATCCTTTATTTTTTGTTTTATTAAAATTGATACTTCATACCTATGCGTAGATCGCGACCTGCTTCATAGATTACATTGCCACTGCCATACATAGAAGTATGCAGGGCGTACTTTTTGTTTGCTATATTATTGATCGCTAAAGAAAAGTCAAAACCTTCAAGAGACAGAGGTTCAAAGCTAAACTGTAAGTCATGTGTTGTATACCCTGCACGTGGTGTTTGGCTTACTGTTGTGACAGCACCACCCTCTGATACAGTTTGAGTTAAAATATCATCTAAACCTTTTAGTGCTTTAAAAATATAACCAAGAGAGATCTCTTTTGTGAGTTGATACTCAGCATTAAGTACTGCTGTATCGCCTACCCTTGAGGCTTTACGTCTTACAACATCTATCTGTTCTGCATCACTACTGGTATCTACATGTGTAAAACTAAAACCTAAATATGTTTTAGGATTTTGCCATGCTAGCTTTAGTTCATATCCTTTTGTTTCAATCTCTTCAGGGTTATTCCAGATCTTACTTGCATCACCCGCTTCTGTTACACTTCTTCCTCCACCAACACGCTCTATAGTATCTGTCAGAGTTGTTTGAAAGTAGTTTGCATCAAAAGAGAAGAGATCATTATCACTGAGTAGGTTTTTCTGTTTATATTTCAAACCAAACTCTGTTTGTGTAGAACTCTCAGGTCTAAAAGCCTCACCGTCATTAAAGTTAGTTGTCTCACCTATACTGCTTAACCAACCAACAGGAATAATTCCCGTTGCTCGGATCGCCTCACCATAGTTTGCATACACCAAAAGATCTTCATAGATCGTATATGCTAAACCTGCATTTGGAGAGAACTCCTCTGCGCTAAAAGTGCGTGGACCAAACTCCACTTCAAAACTCTCAAAACGTGCACCATAGTGAATATCTAAACCATAAAGAGTTGTTGTATTCTGAGTAAAAACTCCTGTATTATTTGAGTTGTTTTTCACCTGTGTGCCATCACTGTATTTGCTAATGCCATCTTGGGAAAAGTGATCAACTCCCACTATAAAGACTGTACTACTATGAGCTAGAGAAAAAAGCATCTTGTTTTGAATACGCACACCAATATCTTCGTTTATATTTTCACTCTGGCGTGTTTCATTTTCTAAAGAGGTGTTGTTGCTGTAAAGATTTGTTTTGAGATCAATCCAGTTGTTGTTTGGATTGTATTGATGTTCTAAGGTATAGCCTTTACGTGTTGAGATCTGCATATCAAGATCACTGCCATCACCAATATAAGGACCCATATCGCTCCCTATACTTCCATATTTTGCTGCACCTTCATTTGTATTTTGTTCTGCACTCAGTCGCAAAGAGTGATCGAGATAATCAAGCATACTAAACTTTGCAAAATAGTCACGGTTTCTATACGCAGAAGCTAAAGTTTCTTCACCGCCACCCTGCTTATAGTTGTTTCTATTTTCGGCTGAAATATGCGCATAAGCACCAAAATGCTTATTATACACCCCATACAGAGTTGTTCCTCCACGCTCTGCATCGCTTACACTCGAATAATTTGCACGGACAATAGCACCAACACTCTCATCACCCATTCTCAAATCTTGTGCATCTTTGGTTGTCATAGAGATAGATCCACCTAAAGCTCCTGCACCGTTTTGTGCACTAGGAGCTGTGTTGATCTCTACAGATTTTAATAGATCAGGATCTATCCCCATTATATTTCCACGATGCTGATGGAGGTTTGTACCTTGCCTTGCACCATCGATCGTAATATTTAGATTAGAACTCTCTATTCCTCGCAAATAGAGTCTTTGTGCATTAATAGCACCACCCCCAACACTGAGAGAACTCTCTTTTGAAAAGATATCTGCCATATCTTTTGCTTGAATTTTTTCAAGGGTTTGGATGCTTACTTTTGTATTACTTCCGTAATCATTGGTATCGTGTAAGGTTACCCTCTCTAGTTTGATCTCTTGTGAATCTGCAGCGTAAAGAGCATGAGCGCAGCACACTGAGAGCACAAGAGAGATAGTTTTATATCCCATCTTATTCCTTCGTAGTGATATGTGGCTGGCTACTAGGAGAGTTCCATTTGCTGGCTAATGTAGATTATTTTTGATAACTATAATCAAAATCGAATTTTAGCTTTTTAATATTAACGCTATCTTAATAGCATATAAATGAGAAGTTAGATTTGTAAAGATGCAAGGCAATCACTTTAACTTAGTGATTTACCTCTCTTTGAAGATTTTTTTCAACTGACTCAATCTTTGTTTTGAGTCTGTTTGTGCAGTTTTTGCGAATATCGAATTTGAGTGAAGAGTAAACACGTTCACACCCTTCTAGTTGTTCGTACGCTTTTTCTATAATATCTAATGCTTCACGCATCGTTTGTGTTTCGATAACTGTACCCATAGGAGTAAGTTTGTATGCCACACCTGAGGTATCGATCATATCTATGATCTTACTTACTTGCTTAGCAACAGAAGCACCCTCTCTACACTCATCAGATGTAGGAAACATAGCAAATTCAAGTAAAAAAGAGGTCATTTTCTAATCCTTTTACTATTTATAAGAGGGGAAAAACCCTCTTTGTTTGTCTATTTGAGTTTACCGTTTCCGTAGTGTTCAAACAGATAATTTGTAGTGATCTCGATATCTTCTTCACTTATCGGTGCTTTAAAATGTTTTACCATTTTAATCACTTTTTTATACCAATGCTCACGTGATTGTGGTCCTTGGTTGATAATATATCCAAAAGAGTGACACATAAGGCAGTTTGCCTGAATAGCATCAAAACCTTTTCCCATTTTAATCTCAAAAGGGATATATGGAACCTCTACTGGTTCATCTACTTGTGCAAAAAGAGCCGATACGCTTAATAAGCCTGCTAAAATAAATTTTTTCATCATACGCTCCCTTATATCACTTCGATCTCTACAACATCAATACCGTTGTATTTATAACCACCATGGTTCCACTTGATCTCATGTGCAAATGGCTGTTCTGCACCAAGACGATTCACAGCTTTTGCCATAATACGCACTTTACCATATTTTGCAGGCTTATATGCGAAGCGGAAAGCACGAAAAGCATAACGATCTTTATCTTTATCTAAAAGTGCAGGTTTCCATGTTTTTCCCTCATCTGTTGAGATAAGTACATCTTTGATCCCATGCCCATCATCAAAAGCAACCCCACGTACAACAAGGTGTGAATTGTGGTATACCACCGTATTGTTTGTAGGCCAACCGATCACTGATTTTACATTCATATTTGTGATCGGTTTTGTTGTTTTAAAACGATCTTCTGGTGTTTCACACTCACAGTCATTATCAGGTACACGATACGCTACATCCATAAAGAAAAGCTCTTTATACTCATTTGTTACAGTAATATTGCTAAGCATTTTTACCCAACTATCTGAATATTTTCCTGGAATAACAAGACGAAGAGGATACCCATTGAGATACGGAAGGTCTTCTCCATTCATCTCATACGCTAAGATCACATGGTCATCAAGTTCATCTATGCGCATCTCACGTACAAAGTTTGGCGTTTCATAATAAGCGGCATTGTCCATTCCATTAAAACCGATCCACTCCGCATCTCTTTTAAGCCCTGCACGGTTGAGTACATCACGAAGTCTTACACCCTTCCATTTTGCACAGCCCATTGCTCCACTACCCCATTGGATACCACCTGCCACCGGCTTGAATGCAGAACGGCTGTTACCGCCACACTGGAGTACTGCTGTCACTTCTACTTGTTCAAAATCGGTTTTAAGTGATTCAAGTGAAATATGAAGCTCCTTCTCCACAAGCCCATTAATATGTACTTGGTATGTATCAGGATCTATTTGTGTTGGGATCTCAGGCATATGCCATCGAACAAAAAACTGATCATTTGGTGTGATAGCACCCGTAAAGACCTCACGAGGTGTCTCTAAAAGTGGTGGACGATCTGAGTATGTGATTAAAGGCTTTTTCTCAGGAAAAGCGACTTTCGAAACCTTACGGTTATCGATCGGTTGTGTAGTAACTCCAGCACTAGCTGACGAACCCAGTGCAACAGCAGAAGCTGCAAGTGAAGCTTTTAAAAAATCTCTCCTTTGCATAATGCAATTCTCCCTTACTAATTTGGACGCATTATAGTTAAATTTATTTTTAATTATAGTTAAACGAAAAAGCTTACAAATAAAAAATATTTTTTATTTAGCCGTATAGTATTTTCCCTCTAGAGGCTTCTCTATCGTTCCTTGCTTTGAACTAAAACGGATAGGGATCGATTCAACAGCAGATCCATCGCGTGTTGTTTGAAAAACAGCAAAATGCAAATGGGGTCCTGTTGAATACCCAGTATTTCCAGAGTAACCAATAAAAGTCCCTTGAGAAACTCTCTCACCAACTTTTACTTTTACTCCATTTTGTTTCAGATGATAATAGGTAGCAAAAGTACGATCATCATGCTCTATCGTTACAAAATTTCCATCTTTTGCGAACTCCTCTGTTGTTCCTACTCTATTTGAATCTGACTTCGTACGCACCACTACTCCTGAACGAGCAGCATAGAGTTTTGTACCAATATCCATAGCAAAATCGATAGCATACTGACTTTGTCCAAAATGTGTGAACTTTCCGTTATACCCTTGTGTGACTAAATGACTATTTCCCAACTGATAAGGGAGTCTGTAAATATAGGTATCATCATGGACTGAATCTTTAGAACCTATGATCCATCTATATCTATACTTATAACTATAGCTTTTGTTTTTTTCACGTGGCAAAAGTTTTGCATAAAGCTGTTTACTATTTGGCTGGAGTACTATAGTTTCTGATACAAGAGTTTCAGGACTTAAGTTTTCATAGATCCCTTTAAAACCAACTGTAACAGTGTAAGGGTTTTTGTTGGCAATATAGATCAGTACAGAGTTTTTAGACTTAACACCTTGTACAACTACAGAGTGCTTTGTCGATACCTCACGCTGTGAGTCATAGGTAGCATATTCTAACTTTGCATTGTAATGTTCTGCATTTTTGATCCCATCACGCACTCTTGCCATTTTTTCTAAGACGACACTTTTGTGTTGTGTCTTATTTGCTTGATAATATGAAAAAGCTTTCTCCGAGATAGTTTTTGATTTTAAGTAAAAAGGAAACTCATACGAAGTTAAACGTACAAAAAGTTTATAATCATTTGTATCTATCGCTCTATGTACCTCTGTATGTAAAAGGTGCAAAAGGTAGTCATATTTTTTTTGTAAACCACGAAGTGCTTTAAGATACTCTTTTTTTTGAGAAGCATCTTTACTTTCTTGAGCTTCTTGCCCTTGTACTAAGATCAGTTCAAGTTCTTCTCTATACTCTTCTATAGGTTTTTGAAGTGTTTGGAGATCTTCGAGCTGTTCTAAAGGGGCAAGTGCATCTGCTAAGGGTTCAGAGAGTTGCTTGTAAAGATCCGGAACATTTTGAGCATAAAGAGAAAATAAAAAAAGGGTTAAAAGAAGTAAAAAACGCATCAGATATATTGAGGTATAAGTTCTTTTAGATGCGCATAGATCTTTTCAAAGTCTGTTGAATAAACCCTATTTTGTGCGATCGATGTGATAAAGTTTGTATCACGTTCAAAACGGGGAACAAGATGCATATGAATATGCTCTGCGATCCCTGCACCACCTGCCGCACCAAGATTCATACCTATATTTACCCCATGTGCACCAAAGCCTTCTTTGAGGAGGTGTACCCCTTTTTGTGCTAAAGCACTTATATGAAGCCACACTTCACTCTCTAGATCTTCGAGTTTATCTGTATGTTTGTGGGGAATGATCATAAAATGTCCAGGAGTATAAGGGTACTTATTCATCACCATAAAACAGTGTTCATCTCGATAAAGTACATGCAATGTTTGATCTTGACTCTCATGCGTGCTAATATGGCAAAATGCACACCCTGTGATCTTCTCAGCATTTACATATTCACTACGCCATGGTGCATAAAGTATATCTTGCATTAACTCTCCTTGTGAAATGTTATTATATCTAAACTTCTAAAGTATCTTAAACCTGTACTTTCCTATAAACTGAGTTGGGAGGACTATCCCTATAGCAATAGCACCAAAGACTAACCAAGTTTTTAAACTGTAATGCAAAGAGTGAACAATAAGCTCTTGATCCATGATCTGATGTGTTGAGATCTGAATAAGTCCTATCATCGCTTTATAGGCATTGATCGTAGGGACTAAAACAATAGAACTGCTAATAGCATACACCAGTATAGGTATATTTTGTTTTGAGGAAAAAAAGATACAAAACAAACCTATAGCAAACGATGCAACAAAAGTAGAAAACTCTAAACTAAAGTTATACTCTAACATCTGTTTTCTCACAAGTACAGCGACTATACCAAGAAATATAATAGGGAGCAAAGATCTCTTTGGTGCATTAAACAAAATAGCAAACGATACCGAGATTAAAAGTGCTAAAAATGTTGCCTGAATCATATAAAGTTCTCCACACCTAAAATATTGAGTGCCAAAGAGATACCTATAGCAATAGCAAATGAGATCATAACACCTCTGATACCTCTGACTAAACCATTTGTATAGTGCCCTTTGATCAGGTCATTTACTGAGTTGATAAAAGCAACACTAGGAACTAAAAAGAGTACTGCCGAAGCTATCGCTATATGCGCACTCTCATGATGAAACGATAAAAAACCAGATACCAAAGTAATCGTAAAAGTAACAGCCACTATGACCACAAATGGATTAAAATACCTTTTTAGTAGTGCTCCATTGAGAGTAAAACCTATAAAACTAGCAATAAATGTTATAGCAAAGATATAAAGATCTCCACCAAAAAGAAGACTAAACGATGCACACCCCACACCTGCCATAACACTTCTGAGTGAGTTAGGGTACATGCTTCCAAGCTCACTTTCATTTTCTAGTTCACGTAAAAGTAAAGTGATATCAGTATCAGCTTTTATAGTATTGATAAGAGATTCTACTTTGTCTAATGCTTTAAAGTTTACATCTTGTCTTTGCACCTTTTGAAGTCTGTTATGATAGATCTCCCCATGACTTGAGAGATAGATCATAATCGTATTTGGCATAACTAAAAGCTCAACATCTTCAAAACCGAGTTTTTTTGCTGATCGTTTTATCCCCGACTCTACCACTTCAGTTTCTGCACCATACTGTATAAGCACCTTACCGATCTGAGATAAGAGGTCTATCACACCTTTTTCATTTCCCATCTATATTCCCTTTCAATTTATCTGCAATTATACACATAAATGAAAGAGAATTTTCTACTAAATTTATTGCTCTAAAGACTTATGTAATTAAGATGATACACTGTATCTTTTATCTTTGTGCATTGTTAGAGTTAAACATAACTTATCGCTTATCTCTATTTTATTTTGTATAAAAATCTGTTCAATTGTTTTCAATTCTTCTAAACTATAATGGCCTGAAAATCTAAGACAATATTTGACAAAACGTACGTTATTCAGTACAATATGTAAATTTAATGAAAAGGGTTTACTATGCCAAAAGTTATGTCGGTAAGTCAGGTAAGAGCTGATATTTACAATGTAATGGATGAAACAGCACAGACTCATGAGCCTGTACTTATTACGGGAAAAAGAAACAATGTTGTGATGCTTTCTCAGGAAGACTGGAATGCAATAGAAGAAACACTATATTTAAACTCTATCCCTAATATGGCATCTTCAATTCAAGAATCAATGAATGCAGATGATAGTGAGTTTAGTGAAGATATTGAATGGTAGAGTATAAAATACTTTATAGTAAGTTAGCACTAAAAGATGCTAAAAAGTTATCAAGTGCAAATTTAGATAAAAAAGCTAAAGAGCTTATTGAGATCATAAAAAAAGACCCATTTCAGAATCCACCGCCATACGAAAAGTTAGTTGGTAATTTAAGTGGATCATATTCAAGAAGAATAAATATACAGCATAGACTGGTTTATGAAGTGAGAGAAGCTGATAAGGTAATAAGAATTTCTAGAATGTGGTCACATTATGGAGAATAAGATAACAAATTATCGATATGTAATCATCCCCCATATTATGAAAAATTAGTCGGTAATTTAAGGGCTTCGTATTCAAGAAAAATAAATAGATCTAAAAACTCTATACATCAAAGTGTCAGACTCCCATAAGCGTTACAACTATCTCTCGCTTTGAGGGGCTGTCTCGGTGTTCTCCTAAGTAGATCCCCTGCCATGTGCCAAGAGCAAGACTTCCACGTGAGATAGGGAGACTTAGCGATGCGCCTAAAAGAGAGCTTTTAATATGTGCAGGCATATCGTCTGCCCCTTCATAGGTATGAACATAGTAGGTTTTATCATCTGCCAAGTCATTAAAAAACGACTCAAAATCTTCACGAACCGAAGGGTCTGCATTTTCATTGATAGAGAGAGAAGCACTTGTATGTTTGATAAAGATCTGTGCCACTCCAGTTGTGATACCACTTTTTTGCACCAACGCTTCAATATGAGAAGTGATAAGCGTAAAACCCCGCTTTGATGCTTTTAGGTGTATACTCTCTTGAAAAACTTCCATCTGCTCCCCTTATAAAAATGCAAATACAAGATCAGGAAAGAGCAGAACCAAACCTAAGGCGACAAGCTGTAAAACGATAAAAGGGATGATCCCTTTATAGATCTGCATCGTTTGTATACTCTCTCCTGCCGCACCTTTTAGGAAAAAGAGTGAAAGTCCAAAAGGCGGGGTTAAAAAAGAGGCTTGAAGATTAAGCGCTATTAAGATAGCAAACCATACAGGGTCGATCCCAAATGCCTGCATAACAGGAACTAAAATAGGCACAATGATAAAACTGATCTCAATAAAGTCGATAAAAAAACCAAGAATAAAGATACTCAACATCGCCACAGCAATAAATACCCAGACATCAGCAATATCTTGTGTAAAAAATTCTAAGATAAGATCACTCCCGCCAAGCTCATTAAAAACTAAAGAAAATGCCGTAGCCCCAATAAGAATCATAAAGATCATACCGCTTAGTTTTATAGTACCTAGCATTGCATAACGCAACATAGAAAAGTTAAGAGATCTGTTCAGAAGTGCCAAAAGTATCGCACCTACCACACCAAAAGCGGCAGACTCTGTAGGTGAAGCGATCCCTGCAAAGATAGAACCTAAAACAGCTATCATCAACAGCATTGGGGGAATAACTGCTAAGAGAATCTCCATAAAACTCACATCATGGATCTCTGTAGAGATGGGTGCGGCTTCTGGCGAGAAGTAAGCTTTGAGCAAGATATATGCTATATACAGCCCCACAAGTACCAAGCCTGGTAAAATTGCCCCGGCAAACAGTTCCCCAACACTCACACTCATCACATCACCAAGAATAATCAAAATAATAGAAGGGGGAATGATCTGCCCTAAAGTTCCACTTGCCGCAACAGTTCCACTTGCTAAACCTTTGTCATAGCCCGCATGAAGCATGAGAGGAAGTGCTATCACACTCATCATCACCACCGAAGCAGACACCACTCCAGTAGAAGCCGCAAGTAAAGCACCCACAAGCACAACACTTACAGCCAAACCACCACGCACATCACGAAACATTGCAGTCATAGCCATAAGAAGTCTCTCTGCCATTTTAGACTTCTCTAAGATCAATCCCATAGCGATAAAAAGAGGAACCGCCATCAATGTGGTGTTTGACATGATCCCATAGATCCTAAAAGGAAGCATAGAAAATACATCTAAACCAAGTTCTGGAATAAAAAGAGCAAAAAGGATACTCACAGCTCCAAATACAAAAGCAACAGGTATGCCCACAAGTAAAAAAAGTAAAACGCTTACAAACATCAAAAGAGGGATCATAAACCACTCTCCCCTGCTTCGTAATGCTCCTCTTTTTCTAGATCTAGTGCTAAAGAGGGATCACGATAAATTTTTAGAGCATCTACAAAGTCTATAAGTGTTTGTAACAGTACAAAAACAAAACTAAGTGGTAGGAGTGACTTTACCAAAAAACGGTGTGTAAGCCCTCCAGGATTAGAGGAAGCTTCATTTTGCATATAACTAAGCTCCACAAAATCAAGCCCAAGGTAAATAAGTAAAAGGGAAAATGGCAAAATAAAAAAAAGAGATGCTAACATATTGACAAGTGCTTTTTGTCTGTGCGAAAAAGAGACATACAAAATATCAACACGCACATGTGCTCCCTCTTTAAGGGTGTAGGCAATTCCAAGAAGTATTACCACATCAAAAAGATGCCATTCAAGCTCTTGTAAAGCTATAGAACCACTTGAGAAGAGATAACGCATTGTTGCATCATACACCACAAGTGATATAAGGGCTATAAGCACAAATGCTAAAAGGTAGCCTAGATAAAGATTAAGATTTTTAAACAGACTCATCATTAGATAAAACTTGGTGCATCATTTGCAAAAAGGATAATATCACCTGCTTTTGTTAAATGCCCTAGAACCTCAGTTAAAGAGGACTTATCTTCTAAAATAATCTTATTATTGACCTCTAAGTTTTCTCGAAAAAGAGTAGCATTGAGTGCACCTGTAACTATCACGACATCAAAAACCTCATTAATAGCTTCAATAAGTTCTAAATTTAGCTCTTTTGTACTCTCTACAAGTCCAGGTGTAACAATAACTTTACGCCCTTTATGTTGTGAACATAAACGAATCGCTTCAAGCATCCCATCGATATTGCCATTGTATCCATCATCTAAAATACGTTTGCCACCCGCTTCGATCATCTGTAATCTATGCTCTATAGGATCAAGCTCTGCTACAGCTTTTATGATCTCTTCATTTTGCATACCGTAACTCTTAGCTATACGGACTGCTACAGCGATATTTTCTGCCTGAAATGCTCCAAGCACTTTTGTTTCAAAATGGAGTGTTGCTCCATCTAAATGCATATCAAAACTTGTACCTTCTAAGTTTGCATGCACATGACTGATCTCATCACCAAAAAAATGAACTTTTGGATGGGGTTCATCTGTCACAGAGTTGTGTATAAACGCTTTTTTAAGTCTTGGTGATTGCATAATCTCAAGCTTTGTTGCAATAATATTTTCAACTGTTTTAAAATACTCAATATGTGCAGCGCCCACTTTTCCAACCACTACACACTGCGGTTCTAAAAAAGTAGTGATGGTATAAATATCACCACGTTCTCTCGCCCCCGCTTCACAGACATAGATCTCCGTATCTTTGGGAAGTTTTGTATTAATATCTGCAACAATTCCACCGATAGTATTCACACTTCTTGGGGTTGCATAAACTCTAAATTTTTTTGCAAGAAGTTGGGTAACAAAGTTTTTTGTACTTGTTTTGCCATAACTTCCAGTAATCGCAATAATATCCATCTTTTCAAGTGTAGAGAGTTTTTTCTTCGCTTCTTTTTTAAAAGCTTCAAACAAAAATTTCTCTATACCGTAACTTCCTATATAAGCGACTGCAAGAGGTAAAAAAACACCATAAACTTCACAAGCATCTTTTAAAGTACATAAGATATTTTGAAACAATGTCAAAGAGATCAAAAGGATCAAAAAGCGTTTTACCCGCCAAGTAAATACAAGCTTTTTATCAAGCTTTTTATACCAAAGAATAAAAGCTGGAAGTACTGCAAAAATAAAAAAGATAACAAAAAATTTTCCCGTAAAATAGTAAGCTATAAAAGGGATAACAAAATAAACAAGGTGCCAATGAGGCTTATGGTGTTTGAGCACTACGCGTGAAAGCTTATAGTTGTACCATTGCAAATTTGTAATAAGGTACCAACCTAAAAGGGTTACAAGCAATACATTAACGACAAAAGCGATTAAGATCTCATAGTTTTCCATCTAATGCTCCAAAGTTTTTAAAAAAGTCTCTTCTATGTTTTGTGCAATATTAGTCGCATGTTGCATAAAAAAGTAATGATCTCCTTCATAAACGATCATTTTTGCATCTTCGATAAGTTCTGCGATCTTTTCACCAGAACTTAGAGGTGTAGCTGTATCATTTTCTCCCCAACATACAAGAGTTTTTGCCTTACACGCTTTGAAATTGGAAGTAAAATCTTCATCTACAACATTTTTAAAAGTTTGGTACATCGGTTCACTTAACGATTTTGCGTCATCTGCTACAAACAAGGAACGTAACTTCGAAAAACCAAAGAGTTTTATAAACTTAAAAAGTGCGATCTTTGCTTTGACCTTAAAACTTTTTGGACGTACGATCCCTGCACTCGATAAAAGTACAAGCATATCGGGTTCCAAAACTGTAGCCACTTTACCACCAAAGGAGTGCCCGACAATAATATCTTTTGCTGCATTGATATGAATCATCGTTAGTTCAACTATTCTTGCAACATCATTTGTGTCAAGTGCAATATTGCACGTGGAGTTTCCAAACCCTGGAAGATCTATATAGATATGGCGAAAACTATCCATCGTTTTGCCAAAAGATTGCTTCATCAGGCTTTTATTGCTGCCCCAACCATGTAAGATGATAAGATCTACCTTGGCTTGGGGATTGAGTATCTCATAGCTTATGTTGATCGTATGTTGCTTATACTGGATCGACTTAAGCGCCATTATTTCCCTTTAGCTTTAGAGATAGAATGGATATATTCATACCCCACTTTAGCACGTTCTTTGTGAGGTAAACTTGCTGCTAAAACCTTGATCGCATCTGCAAAATCTTCAAACAGATAGTTTGCCATAGAACCTGGAATAGGGTTAATCTCATTGAGATATACCTCTTCATTTATAACAAAAAAGTCACAACGTATAAGAGCACCCTCAAAGAGGTCTGTATAGATCTTCTCAAAGTTTGCTTTGAGTTTTATAATAAGTTCTTCACTAAGTTCTGCTTGTAAAACCTGCTCACTTCTGGAAAAATCCATATATTTTTTTTCAAAATCTAAGAACTCCTCTTTTTGAGGCTCTTCAACTATTGAATAGTGAAACTCCCCATTTGCAATAAATCCTGCAAGGTTATACTCTTTAACACCCTCTATAAATGGTTCTACTAAAACTCTGTTGTCAAACTCATAGGCAGTATCAAGCGCATAATCTAACTGCGATTCCTCTTTTACAATACTTACGCCTATAGAGCTTCCCAAACGTGCAGGTTTAACGATCACAGGAAATGCTAAAGAGATATCTTTATGCTCATCTTTATACAGTACTTCATACTCTAAAGCCTTTACATTACGCGCTTGAGAAAGATATTTTGTATACACTTTATCATAAGAGAAAACACTCGCATCTACACGCGGTCCAATAAAGTCAATATGATAAAAGTCTAAAAGTGCAGCTATCGTGCCATCTTCTCCATCTCCACCATGAATAAGGTTTAGTACAGTACCTGAGATCTTTGAGCTTCCAAAAAGTTTTTTATGTACAAAACCTCCTTGATCTAAAGAGAGTTTGGGCATTTTTTTATAGGCACCACTTGAGAAAGTCTTTGCTTTCATATCTTCAGAATTTATCGCATAAAGATTATGTTCACTGTCACAAAAAACAAAATGAAGCGTAAAATTTTGTAGTTTTTCTTTAATTGTTATCGCACTTACGATGCTGATCTCATGTTCGTAACTTGCACCACCAAATAGAAGTGTTAATTTCAATGTTTTCCTTTAAATAGTTTGAAGTAATCTTAAAGCCTCTTTGACTAAAGCGGCTGTATCTGTTGCCTTGCATTCGCTCAATACTTTTGTAATTTTATCTTTTTTGAATCCTAAAGCTTCTAAAGCTTCTCTTGCGTCTTGGAAAGCTTGGTTTTGTGGTGTCTTAGAAGCAACAAGCTCTGTATCAAAACCGTTAAGTTCCACCAAGATCCGCCCTGCACTTTTGGGTCCGATTCCCGGAACTTTTTTTACCCCATTAACATCTTTGTTATTGAGTACCATTGCAAACTGTGAAGGTGTATAGGTTGAACAGATAGCCATAGCAACCTTTGGTCCTACGCCACTGATCTTGATCAGTCTTTCAAAAAGTTTCTTTTCGCTTGGGTCAATAAAGCCATACAATAATTGTGCATCTTCTCTAATAATATGAGAAGTAAAGAGATTAACCTCTCTCTCCCCTAAAGCTGCAAAGGTTTGCAGTGAGATAAATACCTCATAAATAACACCTGAGACATCAAGATGCACCGATGCCGGATCTTTATATACAACTTTTCCATGGAGTCCAACTATCACTCTTTTACCGCCTTTATTACATAGTGTCCATCATCAAGTTCTGCAAGCCCAAACACTTTGTCAGCACAACCCTCAGGTGGATTAAAACTCACCTCTATTGGAGGTTCTACTAGTTTTATTTTGAGGGTGTTATGCCCTGTCCATGTTCCTCTATTGATGATACGCGCATCAAAAATATTATCTTGAAAAGAAGCTCTACGTGTTGTCAAAAGTGTGAGCTGATCACTTTTTTGTGCTTGTTCTGATTCTAAACTCTTAAGATGTTCAGAGATCTTTTGAAACTGCTTATACTGCTTCACAAACGATTCAGGCATCTTTACACCATTTTTTTTATAGTGCATCAAACGTTTTTTGACATCATTAAAAGCAGGTGTATTCTTTCTTACAAGGCTTTGATATTTTTTTACTTCATCTTCAAGTGTTGAGAGATCTTTTTCAAGATCTTTAATCTGATCTTTGTTTTTTTGAAAGTTTACCTCAACATCTTGCAAAAGCGGATCAATTGTAAAAATATTTTCACTTCCTTGAAGTTTCTCAATCACAATCTTTTTTGATGCGGTCACTTTGACATAAGAACTACAGATGTTGATCATCACCTCTCTTGCATTGACAACACCGCCCATCGCTTGTGAAATAGTAATATTTTCACCATTTACTTTTCCATGTTCCAAACGTGTAATCTTTATGTTTGAACCTTTAGCCAAACCTTTGTGAACATTAATATTAAGCTCATCAGCTTGAATACTTGAATCTTTGTGTGTTTGTCCACCTATAGAAGCTTTTTTTGCCTTTACAACTGCTTTTGGTCCAACATTTCCTTGTATATTTATCTCTGTTACCTCAACACGCATCCCTGCACCGATAGCGTCTTTTACCGCATCTGCTTCACTCACACTGATAGAAACATCCGAATCAACACCCGATTCAATAGAACCTGTCTTTTTAAAGCTAATCTCATCAATATCAACATCTGTTTTTATAATATATTTATTCTCTTCAAAAGCGATATAGCCATTCTCTTTTGCTCTATAAAAAATACTCGTATCAGTCTCTTCAACCTCTATCGTATCATCAACGCTAAAGTTTGGTTCATGTTGAATAAGTGGCTCTTTTGGACTTATATACAAACCTCTACAGTCTCTTCCAGGATCCCCTTTAAAAGGTTTTTGATACTCCATAAGGATCTCATTTTTTTGTACAGTATGCAAAAAACCACGAGAAGCATAGTTCACTTTTGCATTCTCGTCTAATTCCTCTCTTTTTTCATAATGGAGTATAAAAGCATCGTTACGCGTAGCTGTTGGTTCATACCCTTGTGCTACCAATATAGTGCTACTCTCTGCATATTCAACACTCTCTTCTATGCGTACATGTGCAGAGATCTTTGAAACTACATTCTCTAGCATCTCATCAAACAGATATACTAAAATACCGGCTCGAACTTTCCCTTTATTGATCAATCGGTATAGATCTTTTTCAAAACTTGGCGTATAGCTTACCTTTGCACCCTCTTTAATACTCAGATAGATCTTGCATTTTGTAGCATTGGCACCAATAGCAGTATGAAAATCTTTGTAAGGATCATTCTCCTCTTTACTGAAAACTTCGATCTCATAGATCTGCTTTATCTCGAAATTTTCATCTAAAAAGTCCTGATCTGAGAGATCTTGAATCTCTTCTGGAACGATCTCTTCAAACTCATCTTGATTACGATTGACCATCGTTTGCACTTCAAGAAGATTAAAGTCAAGTGAGCTTACTTCTATATCATTATTTTTTGCGATACGCAGTAACTCTTTGGCGACATTTTCTGTACGTAAAACAGTGGGACGAATGCGTTTAACACTCTCTTGTTTTTCACTTTTCGAATCAAATAGTCCCATTGCCAAAGCTCCGCCTTCTTTGATGAATTGATGATTGATTTTAATCTATTCTTTGTTAAAATATCGTAAAAGTAAAAGATTTTTTTAATCACACCCTATAAAGAAGCCCATGTTTAAAGCAATTTTCACAAATACTTTTGGCATTTTAGTGTCAAGAATTTTAGGATTTTTTCGTGATCTTATGACTGCATCTGCTTTGGGTGCAAGTATCTACAGCGATATCTTTTTTGTTGCTTTTAAACTCCCTAATCTTTTTCGTCGTATTTTTGCAGAGGGGGCTTTTACACAGGTCTTTATTCCTGCTTTTGCACGCTCTTTACATAAGGGTGTTTTTGCTATACAGATCTTTATATTTTTCCTAAGTATTATTCTTATACTCACCCTTTTAGTCAACCTCTTGCCTCAACTTGCCACTCAGATGCTTGCTGTTGGTTTTAGTGCTGCAGACATAGCTTTAGCCGCACCTTTTGTAGCTATCAATTTTTGGTATCTTCCCCTCATCTTTGCTGTTACTTTTTTAAGTACGATGCTACAATACAAACACCATTTTGCCACCTCTGCTTTTGCAACAGCACTCTTAAACCTCTCTTTGATCTTTGCACTCTATCTCTCACAAGGCAAAGAGGAGAGTACTATTGTCTATTATCTTAGTTGGGGAGTTGTTATTGGGGGAGTTTTACAACTTTTAGCACACTTGTTTGCAATATATAAACTGGGTTTACATAAAATACTCTTTGGTGGTATAAAATATTTTAAGCATAAAATAAAAAAGATCCATCATGATACACGTAAGTTTCGCAAAGAGTTCTTTCCTGCTATGTGGGGAAACTCCACAGCACAGGTAAGCGCTTTTTTAGATACCTTTCTAGCCTCGTTTTTAATCGCTGGTTCTATTAGTTATCTCTACTATGCAAACAGGATCTTTCAACTCCCTCTTGCCCTCTTTGCCATTGCAACCTCTATTGCTCTTTTTCCACGTGTTTCACGCTACTTAAAAAACAATGATGAAAAAAAAGCACTCCTGTATATGCACAAAGCGTTTTGGTTTTTGTTTTTTCTCCTTGGAGCAAGTACACTTGGAGGTTTTATCTTAGCAGAGGAGATCATTTGGCTTCTTTTTGAGCGGGGTGCTTTTAGATCTGAAGATACACTTTTGACAGCTTCTGTGTTGCAGTTTTACCTTCTTGGCTTACTCCCTTATGGTTTGCAAAAACTTTTTTTACTTTGGATCTATGCCAAGCAGATGCAACTACGTGCTGCAAAAATAGCAACATTTTCACTCCTTACCTATAGTATCTCAGCTCTTGTGCTTATTAGTCCTCTTGGTGTTTTAGGTTTAGCATTAGCAGGTACACTTAGTGGTTTTGTTGGCTTTGTATTGAGTGTGTATGCGTTTGGACTTGAACACTTTTTTGCTATACTTCGCTCAAAATATTTGCTCTATGCAAGCCTCTCTTTGGCACTTTTGACTATCTTATTACTTTTTTTAAAGGAACTCTTGCATGTTTATCTATGATTCTGCTAGCAAAAGCAAACGTGAATTTATCCCTCAAGAGGAGGGAAAAGTCTCTTTATATGTCTGTGGTCCTACCGTTTATGATGATGCACATCTGGGGCATGCAAAAAGTGCCCTAGTCTTTGATCTTCTTGCGCGCGTACTTCGTGCCAACAGCTTAGAACTCACCTATGTACGCAACATTACAGATATAGATGATAAGATCATCAACAAAGCAAAAGAGCAAAACAAAACGATCTCTGAGATCACAGATCTCTACACGCAACGCTACCATAGTGAAATGGATGCACTTGGAGTTTCACGCCCAGATCTTGAGCCAAAAGCAACTGAGTCACTTGGTGCAATGATTGAGATGATTGAGAAATTACTAGAAAAAGGCTTTGCCTATAAAACACAAGATGGAGATGTTTATTTCGATACTTCTAAAGATCCAGAGTATCTTAGTCTCTCAAAACGTGTTCAAGATGAAGAGGAGAAACAACAGCGTGTTGCAAGTTCTGCATTCAAGAGAAATGGAGCTGACTTTGCTCTTTGGAAAAATGTAGCCGATAACTCTGTAAGCTTTGACTCCCCTTTTGGCAAAGGGCGTCCTGGTTGGCATTTGGAGTGTTCTGCCATGATAGAAAAACATCTTGCAAAACCAGATACAAAATATCGTGTTGATATTCACGGAGGTGGAGCAGATCTTCTTTTTCCACACCATGAAAATGAAGCGGCACAAACGCGTTGTGCAAGTGACCACACTCTAGCAAACTACTGGGTGCATAACGGTTTTGTCACCATAGATGGTGAGAAGATGTCAAAAAGCCTTGGCAATAGTTTCTTTTTAAAAGATGCCCTAAAAGTCTATGATGGCGAAGTACTCCGTTTTTATCTTTTAAGTACACACTACCGCAGTAACTTTAACTTTAATGAAGAGGATCTACTGAGTGCCAAAAAGCGTCTTGACAAACTCTATCGTCTTAAAAAACGCCTCTTTGGTGTAAAACACAAAGGGGAGGTAACTTCGTTTCAAAAAGAGCTTTTAAGCGCTTTAAATGATGATCTCAATGTCTCTTCTTCTCTCGCTCTTATCGATGCAATGATTAGCCAAGCAAATGAAACACTCGATAGTACAGGTAAACATAAAGAGTTTAAACGCGAATGTATAGCAGACCTTGAATATATAGAAAGACTTCTCGGCTTTGGAGTCAAAAACCCTTTTGAGTACTTTCAACATGGAGTAGATACAACCACTAAAGAGAAGATATTTGATCTCATCACCCAAAGAGATGCTGCAAAAAAAGCAAAAGATTTTGCTAGTTCAGATCAGCTACGAGATCAGATCCTCGCTTTTGGAGTCTCTCTTATGGATACTCCAGAGGGTACTTTTTGGGAGAAGATATAGATGGATCACGCTCAACTCTTAGAACTTCTTCAAACAAATTCACAAGATCTCAGTGAGGAGTTTAAACGACTTTTTCATGGGCGCGGCGGACTCTATGAAGGGTTTAAAAACCTCACTATTGACAGTGTAGATACTATTCTCTCTGTGGCACTCTATTTTGAGCTCTCCCATGAAGAGGAACAAAAACTTCTTTCACTACTCTTTGAGTATATGCAAAACTCTCCTCATGATACACTTGTATTGCAACGTCGCTATCTCAAAGGCGCTCCAAGTGAAGTGCTTGTAGGGGAACTCCCTGAGGATCTTTATGCTCTTGAAAACGGTATAAAAATCAAGCTCAACCTTCACTCAAATAAAAATAGTGGCTATTTTCCAGATATGAAAAATGGTCGTGCTTTTGTACGTCAACATAGTGAAGGAAAACGGATCTTAAACCTTTTTTCTTATACCTGTGCATTCTCTTTGGTTGCAAAATTTGGAGGTGCTTCAAGTGTTGTAAACGTTGATATGAGCAAGGGTGCTCTCTCTATGGGAAAAGCTAACCATACACTCAATCAAATCGATATGAGAGGGATCAGTTTTCTGCCTTACAACATTCTCAAATCTTTCTCAGGGCTTAAGAAGAAAGGACCTTATGACCTTATTATCATAGATCCGCCAAGTTTTCAAAGAGGAAGTTTTGAAGCAACAAAAGATTATAGAAAAATAGTGCAAAAACTACCACAACTTGCTTCAGAGGAGTGTATTGTTCTTGCGTGTTTAAACTCTCCGGACCTTGAGAGCTCTTTTGTAATCGATCTTTTTAGAGAACTTGCACCTAGTTTTCGCTTTTCTCACCGTCTCGAAAATGTAGCAGAGTTTGCAAGTATTGATGAGGAGCGTTCACTTAAAAATCTTGTTTTTAAACGAACACCTTTATAAAAAGTATCTGCTAATTACACTCATACACATAAGAGCTTTGCAGTGTTATACTTAAGTCATCTTTACTTGGTGTAACCATACTAGAGGTACTTTTTAAAGCTCTTATATTCTCTCTCATAGGGGTGTACATATTTGTCTGTAAAGAGATCTTTTTTACTTTACATGCTGCAATATTTCTGTCTAAAAGCATAGCTGTATACTGTTTTGGATAAGCAATCGCTTGAAGTTCCAATGCAGCTTTTGTTTGCTGGATCTTTTCCTCATCTACACTCCATTGCAAAGCTCCCTGATAGAGTTGCATATCTTTATACTCTTGAAAAAGTTCTACTACACTATCGAGTTTTTTAACCTGTGCAACCTTACACTCATAAGAGATTCTGCCACTATAGCCAAGAAGTTTTCGCAATTGATTGTTTTCATAAGCATACTCAGGAGAAAGAGTGTAAGATCCTCCATGGCAAAAAGCGTATTCTTGCATCTCATTTGCCAAAGAGTGTAAACGCTCCTTGATCTTATCTGAGTCTTCACCTCTTAATGTAAGCGAAAAGCCAATTTGCAATCTATCAGGAGCGAGCTTCTCTTCAAAAGTTTTTGAGAGATGTAACTCATACCCAAAAAGAGAGCTACACAATAAAAAAGCAGAGACTAAATATTTCATTTTTTATCCTTTACAATAGAGTTTTTCTAACACACTTATGAGTTGCATAACAGAGTGCATAGAAGCTGTTTCATCAATAGTATGATAGCCACATGTTGGGATCTGTAAAGTAGTTCCCTGTACCTTTGCATTACTTCCATTGATGATACGCCCAAGTTCTGTTCTTCCTAGAGATCTGTTTGTACCATGAAGCTGATTATACTCTTTAATATACTGATCTTTAAAGCGGTATGAGATCTTATTTTTCTCACATATCGCTATGATCTGCTCATTTAAATTTGAGCGAAACGTAGCACTCGTATCTTCATTTCTTAACACTATATCTTGTGCAAGCACCTCTTCTATATTTGGAAAAGGGCTTGTATCAAGAACTAAGAGCTGATCTGTGGCGATATCAAAACGCATAAACCACTCTAACATAAAACGCCAGCTTTTTGCCGCTTCTTCACTTGCTGAGAAAAATGCAGTACCTTTATAACCCAACTGAAACATATAGATCAAGATAGCAACAGAGATCACATTATCAAGTTGGGCACTGATTAGGTCTCCTTCAATATTTAGCTTATCCATAAAAGCAACGGGAATATTTGGGATCAAATGTTCTAAACCACTTATTTCAAAAACTAAGTTTCCACGTTTTTTGCAGATATAAGAGTGTTCAATCACTCCATATCCCATATAAATACCACTCCAAGGTTCATACGCTTGTACTTTTTGTTTATGAAACCTATCGGTTATATCGTTGAGTAACTCCTCAGAAACAGAGTTTCCGGTAAGTTCTCCTCTATTTTGTGCAATAAAGGCAGAATACTGAAACTCATTTGGACCAGTACACACTAAACCATGTCTATCAGCGTGTGCACTCATATACCCCGAGTGGGGATCTTCACCTTTTGCAACGAGTAAACCCTCATAGTATGTTACCTCAACACCTCTCTCTTCAAGCTCCCTTTTTACACTCATAAAAAAGGGGTGTTCAGCTCCTACAACAGAAGGGGTACGCACCAGTTGTTTCAATATGTCTAAAAAAGCTTCGTCTTTCATCACAAACCTAAGTAAATTTTCAAAAATAATACCATTTTTTTACACTTTTTACTCTTGAACCCTCAACAAGACTTGATTCTTTTTAAGTTTAAAACATAAAAAAAAGTTTGTAATGAAGCTGTAATAAAACTTATAGATAATTTTACCTCTATTTCACAGAGAAGTATTAAGACTATAATTTGTAGAATTTTGATAATTACAATTTATTCAACTGGAGAATAACAAAAATGAACAAAGAAGAGGTGCTCATCCATTTAAGAGAGGCTAAACTTGCACACAAAGAGTGGGTACAAAAAGCCAAGCTTCTCATAGAGGGTTTTAAAATGGATAAAAATGCTATTCCCGTTAATGCGACATCATGTGCATTTGGAAAATGGTTTTATAGTGATGCCCAAAAACTCAATGGTTTGAGAAACAATCCTCTTGAGTGTATGCAAAATGTTGAAGATTATCATACAAGACTGCATACAATCTATCTTAATATTTTTAAGATCTACTACTCTAACGATGATAAGGGTTTTTTGAAAAAACTTTTTGGAGTAAAGCGAAGAGTAACACCGACTGAAAAAGAGATAGCACTTAACTACTATGAAGAGATTGAAGCAGTTTCAAAACAGCTTATCGATGAGCTCAATCGCATGGAGAGACGTATCATAGCTCTAAGTGATGAAGAGGTAGAGAAGATCAAATAAAACCTTCTCTTCTTCAGAGTTACACGCAGTTTGTAGCTAAAAGAGCCGCCTTGAGTGTTTCATATCTCTCTTGAGTCTGAAGTTTTTTTACAATCTCTAAAGCAAAACATATAGCTGTAGCAGGACCACGAGATGTTATAACATTCTTATCCTCAACAACCATTTTTTTATCACCTTCATAGCCATCAAGTCGAATCTGTTCTTCAACCGAAGGGTAACATGTATAAGCGTGTTTGAGTACACCTGCTTTATTCAGTGCAAATGGTGCGGCACAGATAGCTCCTATATGTTTGCCTTTTGCGTCCATCTCTTTTAAAATGATCTGCACATTTGGATCATCTGCTAAGAGCTTGGTACCACCCCATCCTCCTGGAAGAATAATCATACTTAAGTCATCTACAGGAACATCATGAATGATCATATCTGTAGCGACTGAGATCCCATGCGCCCCTCTTACAGTTGTTCCTCATCTAAAGATGCTGTAATAACTTCGATTTCAGCTCTTCTGAGTACATCTATGATACTCACTGCCTCTATCTCTTCAAAGCCTTCTGCGAGCGGTACAAGCACTTTAATCTTTGCCATAACATAACTCCTTTATCAAAACTTTACCTTTATTTTAGTACAATCTGTAAATTTTTAAAAGGTTAAGATCACGAATATGATAAATTACGAGAGCATAAAACCACTACTTTTTAAACTTGAGCCTGAAACTGCTCACCATCTTGCAGAGTTCGTTTTACGTCTGCCAAATATTTTACAGCTTCCATTTAACTCATTTTTAAACAAGCATTTTGTGGCTGACTCGATCTTAAACCAAGAGCTTTTTGGAACTACATTTTACAACCCTGTAGGTCTTGGAGCAGGTTTTGATAAAAATGCAACTATGATCCGTGGTATTCAGGCTTTAGGCTTTGGCTTTACAGAGATTGGAACGCTGACTCCAAAACCACAACCTGGAAATCCAAAACCAAGAATGTTTCGCCATATCCAAGAACAGAGTTTGCAAAATGCAATGGGTTTTAATAATGAAGGGCTTTTAAAAGCACAAAAAAGACTCAAAAAATGCTACCCTTTCACCACTCCTATAGGGGTTAATATAGGAAAAAACAAGATCACTCCTGAGAGCGAAGCAATTGCTGATTATACAGTCTTGATCAAAGCACTTCATGAGTTAGGAGACTATCTGGTAATCAATATCTCCTCTCCAAACACTCCAGGGCTTCGAGATCTACAAAATGAGGAGTTTATTACTGCTCTTTTTAGTGAAACAAAAGCTCTAACAGACAAACCTATTCTTCTTAAAATCGCTCCAGATATGGATATAAAAGATGCAGTAGCACTAAGCACTTTTGCAGTAGAAAAAGGTGCAGATGGTATTATTGCGACAAATACGACTATTGACTATTCTCTTGTCAAAGACCCAAAAGATATTGGAGGCTTAAGCGGTGCTGTACTTACACAAAAAAGCTTTGAGATCTTTGATGCTATCGCAGCAGAACTTTTTGGTAAAACCACTCTTATCTCTGTAGGTGGTATCTACACGGCTGAAGAAGCATACAGACGTATAAAAGCAGGAGCCAGCCTAGTTCAGATCTATAGTGGGCTTGTATTTAAAGGTCCAGATCTTATCAGAGATATTAACCTTGGGCTTATAGACCTTTTAAAAGCTGATGGATTTGATACTATCACACAAGCAATAGGTGCAGCGAGGAAATAATGAGATTTCTCTTTACAGTTTTTTTAATTACAGGAGTATTAATGGGATCACCACTTCCAAAACACTATACTAAAACTCTCCAAAATGGCTTGGAGATCGTTGTTATTCCTCTGGAAAATAACACAAATGTTATCAGTACAGATATTTTTTACAAGGTTGGAAGCCGTAACGAAATTATGGGTAAAACAGGAATTGCCCATATGCTTGAGCATATGAACTTCAAATCAACGAAAAATCTTGATGCTGGAGAGTTTGATAAAGAGGTAAAAAGTATTGGTGGTGTAAACAACGCTTCTACAAGCTTTGATTATACACACTACTATATTAAGTCAAGTACAGATAACCTCTCAAAATCACTAGAACTTTATGCAGAACTTATGCAAAACCTCAATCTAAAAGATGAAGAGTTCCAACCTGAACGTGATGTTGTAGCAGAGGAACGCCTTTGGAGAACAGACAACAACCCTCTAGGTTATCTCTACTTCAAACTTTTTAACAATGCTTATGTGTACCATCCATATCACTGGACACCGATCGGTTTTATGAACGATATTAAGACATGGACGATAGAAGATATTCGCGAGTTTCATGAAACTTACTATCAGCCAAGCAATGCTATTTTGGTAGTCACAGGAGATATCGATCCAGAAGTTGTGTTTAAAAACGCGCAAGAGCAGTTTGAAGCTATTAAAAACAAGGCGCAGATCCCTGCTTTTAAATTTGTAGAACCTCAACAAGATGGTGCAAAAAGAGTAACTATCCACAAAGAGAGTGAAGTAGAGATGCTCGCTCTTACTTTTCATATTCCAAACTTTCAAGATCCCGATCAGGTAGCTTTAAGTGTTATCTCTGAGATCCTCTACTCTGGAAAAAGCTCTCGTCTTTATAAAGAGCTTGTCGATCAAAAACAGCTTGTAAATCAAGTATATGCTTACAACATGGAAAATATCGATCCGGGGCTTTTTATCTTTTTAGCTGTTTGTAATCCAGGTGTAAATGCCCAAGATGTTGAAAAAGAGATCCATAAGCAGATCGAACTTCTTCAAACAAGTGAAGTGAGTGAAGCAGAACTTGAAAAAGTAAAGATCAATACAAAAAGTGACTTTATTCACTCTTTAGAGAGTTCTACATCTGTAGCAAACCTCTTTGGAAGTTATCTTGTTCGTGGTGATCTCTCCCCTCTTCTAAGCTATGAAGAGGATCTGCATAAACTTACTCCTAAACAGATACAAGAGATAGCTAAAAAATATTTTGATTTTGACAAATCAACAACCGTAATTTTAAAAAAAGGGAAATAGATGAATATTGTAACCGGTTCTTCAACTGCATTAATTACTCCGTTTAAAAACGGAAAACTCGATGAACAAACATTTGCAAAGTTGATCCAAAGACAAATAGACAATGGCATAAATGCTGTATGTCCAGTCGGTACTACAGGAGAGAGTGCAACTCTTACCTATGATGAAGACAGAAGATGTATGGAGATCGCTGTAGAGGTTTGTAAAGGAACTGATACAAAGGTTTTAGCAGGTGCAGGAAGTAACTCTACAGCTGAAGCTATTCAGGTTGCAAAAATAGCACAGGAGTGTGGTGTAGATGCTATCTTTTCTGTAAGCCCTTATTACAATAAACCAAGCCAAGAAGGTCTTTACCAACACTATAAAGCGATCGCATCTGCAGTACCGGAACTCCCTTTTATGCTTTATAATGTTCCAGGACGTACAGGAGTGGATATAGAAGCATCTACTGTAGTACGCCTTTTTGATGAACTCCCAAATATTTATGGGATCAAAGAAGCAACAGGAAGTTTAGAGCGTACAGTTGAACTACTCTCTCTACGTCCTGAACTTAAGGTTTTTTCAGGGGATGATGCAATTGATTACCCTATTTTAGCAAATGGTGGTGCAGGAATCACCTCTGTTACTTCAAACCTTATGCCTGATCTTAAAAGTGAGTTAGTACGTCTTGCTCTCTCAGGTGATTTTGCAGGAGCTAAAGCGATCAATGATAAACTCTACCCTCTTAATAAGATCCTTTTTTGTGAAGCAAATCCGATCCCTATTAAAGCAGCAATGTATATCGCTGGACTTATTGAAACACTCGAATATCGTCTTCCTCTTGTTCCACCTAGTAGTGAAAATATGAAACGTATCGAAGATGTTATGAAAAACTACGAAATCAAAGGACTTTAATGCAAGGAAAAACTCTTTTAATCAGTGGCGGAACACGCGGTATTGGAAAAGCTATAGTATATGCTTTTGCCGCAAAAGGGTGTGATGTCGCTTTTACTTACGCTTCAAGTGCAGATACTGCCAATGAGATCATTGCCGATGTTACAAATAAATATGGAGTCAAAGCAAAAGCGTATCCACTTAATATTTTAGAGCCTGATACCTATAAAGAGGTGTATAAAAGTTTTGATGAAGACTTTGAGAGACTAGATTTTTTTATCTCAAATGCGATCATCTCAGGACGTGCAGTTGTTGGAGGTTTTGGACCCTTTATGCGTCTTAAACCAAAAGGTCTAAATAACATCTATACAGCTACTGTAGATGCTTTTGTAGTGGGTGCTCAAGAGGCTGCAAAAAGAATGGAAAAAGTGGGTGGTGGAAGTATCATCAGTATGAGTTCTACAGGAAACCTTGTATATACACCAAACTATGCAGGACATGGAACAAATAAAGCCGCAGTTGAAGCGATGGTACGCTACGCAGCAGCAGAGCTTGGAGAGAAAAATATCCGTGTTAATGCAGTCAGTGGTGGACCAATCGATACAGATGCCCTCAAAGCATTTCCAAACTATGAAGAGGTTAAAGCAGAAGTGGTAAAACGATCTCCTCTTAAGCGTATGGGTGAAGCTGAAGATCTTACAGGAGCTTGTCTTTTTTTATGTGGCGAACAAGCTTCATGGCTTACAGGACAGACCCTTGTTGTAGATGGTGGAACAACTTTTCAATAAGTTTAAACTATAATAACATGGTTTGTTACCATAAGTGTGTTAAGATTGTCGCATGAAGAATATCGAGCAACTCATTGAGCCATTGGATCTTATCTATTATGAGTATGATAAAAAGAGTAAATCTTTTTTTCTCGATAATGAACATGCGCAAAAACATATTTTTGAAGAGCTTATCACTCTTACCTACACACTTAGTAAACACAATGTAAATTTTGTTGTTGACAAGCAAAAAAATCTTTTGCTTGGAAGTAGCAACAACTTTTCTGAAAAACTCAAAAGATACTCCAACAGATTTGTAAGCAATATTAAGAACTCTTGCCAAAATATCTATGTACTCAATGAAAAAAAAGTAAAATGGGCAAAAAACCTTCCTGTTTTTGAGATCAAAACGATCGAAGAGGAGATAGACTTCTCAAAATACGATGCTATCGTTTTTACCTCAAAAAATGGAGTACGATCTATAAACTCTTTTTCTTCACAATGGAAAAAAATTCCAAGTTATGTTATTGCTCCGCAAACAGCCAAACTTGTTATTGATCTTGGTGGAAAAGTAAAGTTTGTTGGTAAGAAAAAACATGGTAATGAGTTTGCTCATGAGCTTACACAAGAGTTACAAGACAAAAGAGTGCTCTATTTACGTGGCAAAAGAATTGTCTCTGATCTTGTCAGTATTTTAAAAGAGAAAAGTATTGAGTGTGATGATATAGTTGTCTACGAAACAGTTTGCAAAAACTTTAAAAAGAAGATCAAACTTCCTAAAAACTCTAGTATTATTTTCTCTTCCCCTTCAACAATTGAGTGTTTTTTAAATAATTGTGATTGGGATGAAAGTTACAAAGCGATCTCTATTGGTCATACAACAGAAAAATACTTTCCTTCCTATATACAACCCATACTTGCAGAGACCACCTCACTTGATGCTTGTGTACGCAAAGCAATCGAGATCAATCAACTCTAAATAAGTAAGAAGTCGTTAGAATTCTACACCTATTTTTTAAGGACTTTTTTTGTTCAATTTACCAAATATTTTAGCTTCTGTACGTATATTACTTGCACCATTGATGTTTTGGATCATCTTAAACCCTGACTTTTTTACAGAGAATGGTTGGCATATCTCATGGAACTACTATTTTGCATCACTCCTTTTTGTACTTGCTTCAGTTACAGATTTTTTCGATGGTTATATAGCACGAGAGTGGAATCAGATGACAATGCTTGGAGCGATTCTTGATCCTCTTGCTGATAAAATGCTCACTCTTGCCGCTTTTTTGGGTCTTATGATGATTGGTGAAGCATCTGCTTGGGCTATTTATATTATTATCGTACGAGAACTTTTTATTACAGGACTTCGTACTGTAGCTGTAAGTGAAGGTATCAGTGTGAAAGCAAGTTGGGCAGGAAAGGTTAAAACTGTTTCACAAATGATAGCTATTGGTTTTTTACTGATGCACTGGCCTTTTGGAGATCTTCTTTTATGGATCGCTGTAGCACTTACACTCTATTCAGGTTTTGAATATTTGTGGGGTTTTAAAAATGCACTTTTAAAGGATGAAAAATAATGAGTTGGTTTGTAGCACTCTTAGTTCTCTCTGCGCTAATCTTTTTTCATGAGCTTGGACATTATATGGCAGCACGTCTTATGGGTGTGTATGTAGAGGTATTTAGTATCGGTTTTGGTCAAAAGATAGCTTCTTTTCACAAATGGGGTACAGAGTGGCGTATCGCACTCATTCCTCTAGGTGGTTATGTGAAAATGAAGGGGCAAGATGATAGCGACCCTAGTAAAAAAAATTATGATAACGATAGTTATAATGTTAAAACACCTATGCAACGTATCTTTATCCTTTTTGCAGGACCTTTAGCAAACTTTATTTTAGCTTTTTTTCTCTATTTTATCATTGCTCTTGGAGGTCCAAAAGTACTCTCACCAGTTATAGGGGAAGTGATCGTAGATTCTCCTGCATATACAGCAGGTCTTGAGGTAAATGATACTATCAGATCTATTAATGGTGTGGCGGTAACTACTTGGAAAGATATGGCACAACATATCTCTTCTGCAGAAACAACATTACAACTTGAGATACAAAGAGATGGATTTATAGAGTTTTTAACACTCACACCTACACTACGAGATGATACGAACCTCTATGGAGAAAAAGTACAGCGTAAGATGATAGGGATCAAAAGTGCAGGAGTCACCCATACTCTTGAACTTGGAGTTATTGAGACACTCAGTTATGCCGCAGAACAAACTGTTTTTGCTTCTACGCTTATCTTTACAGGGCTTAAAAAACTTCTTTTTGGGGAAGTCCCTGCTTCAGAGCTTGGGGGTGTGATAACTATTGTCAAAGTCACTTCTGATGCAACTGATGCAGGTTGGATGGCAGTGCTGTTTTTTGCAGGCTTGATCTCTGTAAACTTAGGTGTACTCAATCTCTTGCCGATCCCTGCACTTGATGGTGGACATATTATGTTTAACATCTATGAATTTATCACTCGAAAAGCACCAAGCGAAGCGGTACTTATAAAACTCACCATTGCAGGTTGGGTCGTGCTTTTTTCACTTATGGGGCTTGGGCTTTATAATGATATTAACAGACTCATGGGTTAAAGGATAAGGTATCAAAGAACTAATACTAAACTGTGATATGGGTGAGGGGTTTGGTATCTATACTCTAGGGTTTGATGATGCGATCATGCCCTATATAGATATGGCAAACTTAGCATGTGGGTTTCATGCTTCAGATCCTGTTGTGATGCACAGAAGTATAAAAAGTGCACTAGATCATGGAGTTACAATAGGGGCTCACCCCTCTTATCCAGATCTCAATGGTTTTGGAAGACGCAAAATGCAGTGCTCTACTGAAGAGATCATCTCTTTTGTGATCTATCAGTGTGGTGCGTTAGATGCTCTTTGTAAAACCTATGGTACAAGAGTAAGTTATCTCAAACCCCATGGTGCTTTATACAATACTATGATGCAAGACTCAGAAGTTTTTAAAGCGATATGTAAAGCTGTCTCCAAGTATGATAAAAAAATAAAACTGATGCTCCTCTCAAATAGTGCTAATGATAAATTTACTAAAATTGCAAAAAAATATGGTGTAAAACTTCTTTTTGAGGTGTTTGCAGATCGTGGCTACAATGATGATGGTTCTCTTGTTAAACGGGGGAAGAGTGGTGATGTACTAACAAGTGATAAAGAGATCCTCAAAAGAGCAAAACTGCTTTTAAAAAAAGGTGTGATACAAAGTGTTACTGGCAAAAAGCTCAAACTCAAAGCAGATACCCTTTGTGTGCATGGTGACAATGAACATGCACTTCAACTTATAAAAGCACTTCACTCCTTAAAAGAGTAACAATGCAGATCAAAACAGCTTCTATTGACTCTCTTATACTCTATTTTAAAGAAGAGATAAATGAAGAGGTTCTTGAAGAGGTTTTATCTACCTATGAGGCACTTAAAAAATTTCCACACATTATAGATCTTACCCCCTCTTATAGTTCTATTTTAATTCACTATGACACTCACTTTTACACGCACACTTCGATTCAAAAAAGTATAGAGTCTTATCTAAAAACTTACAAACATAACAAAGTAACAAAAAATACAAAAACCATAGAGATCCCTGTTGATTACTCCAAGGGCTTAGATCTACAAAGAGTTGCAGAGTTTCATAAGCTCAGCATAGAAGAGGTGATACAACTCCACTCCTCAACATCTTACCGAGTCTATGCTATAGGTTTTATGGTAGGCTTTGCTTATCTTGCAAAAGTACAAAGTGCAATAGCAACTCCAAGATTAGATACTCCAAGAGCAAAAGTACCAAAAGGGAGTGTTGCCATAGCAGACAATCAAAGTGCGATCTATCCAAGTGATTCTGCAGGGGGTTGGAATATACTTGGTTTTACAGAGTTTGACAACTTTGAGGAGTTTGAAGTGGGTGATATTGTAAGGTTTATAGCATTATGAGTTTTCAAGTGATAAACGGGGGTATTTTTACTACTGTGCAAGACCTTGGACGCTACGGCTATGCACATCTTGGCATCACAAGCTCAGGGGCAATGGATGAATATGCCTATAAATGGGCTTTAAAGCTTTTAGGAGATAAAAACACAAATGCTTTAGAGATCCTCCTTGGAGGGCTAATCTTAAAAGCACAGGCAGATACTACCATAGCACTCACAGGAGCAGATCTTAATTTTCAGATCAATGCAAAACCTGCAAAACTCTGGCAAAGTATAAATATAAAAAAAGGAGATGCACTAAGCTTTGGAAGTCAAAAAAGCGGTATGCGTGCTTATTTGGCAGTAAAAGGTGGTTTTGATACTCCTTATGTAAAAGGGAGCTACGCTACAACCATCAGAGAGGGGATCGGCGGGCAACTTAAAAGCGGAGATCTCTTAGCTTACAAAAGTGTAGAAAAACAAGTCACAAGAAGAGCAAAACAAGAGTATATACCTCAATATACAGATAGCCTTACACTGCGTTTAGTGCTTGGATATCAAGATCATTACTTCAGCGATACACAAAAAGAGCAATTTTTTGCCAGTGAATATACACTTACACAAGATATGAGTCGTATGGGGTATAAGCTAAGTGGTCCTGCTATAGAGCCAAAATCTGCACAACTCATCTCTGAAGGTATAGCATTTGGAGCTGTTCAAATACCAAAAGATGGTCAACCCATAGTGCTTTTAAAAGAGAGACAAACTATAGGTGGCTACCCTAAAATAGGTTCTATTCTTCCCCAAGACTGTTTTAAACTCTCTCAAATGCCTATAGGTTCTACTATTAAGTTTGAACCATACTATGTATAACAAATAGCTATTCTATAAAAATATGCTCTCTTTTATCCCTAATATAAGAGATAGTGAAAGATATCTCTCGTAAAAATACTAAAAGAGCAAGGATCAGAAAAAACATCGCAAGAACAAAAGCGATAGAGATAAAAGTTTCTGCATTGTAAGAGAGAAGTGAGCTAAAAAACACACTTATAATCACGAGTGCGACCATCAGCCCTGTAGCTGTAGCAAAAAAGATCGCCAGATTTGTATTTTGCATCCGTTTGAGTAGATTGTTTCTTCTTGTTTTCACGGCAGATGATGGGTGGTAATTTGGTTCTTCAAGCTCTTTTTGATGGACATAATCATCTAAAGACTCTAACTTATCAATAATACGGGTTAACCTGCTAGTAAAAACATTTAAAAGCCCTGCAACTCCCGCAAGCAAAAACACAGGAGCTACTGAGAGCTGGATCAAAGTTGAGACTGTAGTTACGACACTTGAATCTTGTGGTATAAACATCTCTGTTTTCCTTTTTTCATAAAACGACATAAAATAAGGCCAAAATTATATCATGATATAGGAGCAAGCTTTTGCTATAATAAGCATCAATGAACCCTACAAAAGCAGTCAAACATGCATAGACGTATATTTTTAAAATTTTCTCTATTTATTTTTCTTGGCTCATATCTCTTTGGAGAGGATCGCAAAGAATTAAAAATTATTAAAAGTGTACTGCAACACATGTTTCCAAGCACAAAAAGTTTTTTTGGAGCACAAGAGCTGAGAAGTTTTAGCTTTTTTCTTTATATATTTTATGATCCTAGCTTTGCTAAAGAGGATCATCTTTTTTTACTTCAAGGGGCTAAACTTTTAGAAAAAAAATATACACTATTTCTTGATCTGAGTACGCAAGAAAAAGAGAGGGCTCTTCGAGAGTTTGAACAAACACAAAGAGGAAAAGAGTGGTTAGCACTCCTTTTATACTATGGGCTTGAAGCGATGCTTGGAGATCCCATTTATCGCGGAAATTATGCAATGCTAGGTTGGAAAAACTTGCAACACCAAAAACCTTTTCCTATGGCACAAAAAGCTTTTGGAGCTCAAGATGTATGATCTGTGTATTATAGGTTCAGGGGCAGGAGCCGCCCCTTTGATCTATGAATTTACAAAAGCTGGTAAGAGTGTAGCTGTGATTGAAAAAGGGAAGCATTACAAACGAGATGATTTTTCAAAAGATGAGATCGCATATACAAAAAGAGATATTTTCACCCCCTCTTTGCAAGAGGAGTATCACACTATTGTAAAAAATAAAAGACTCTATAGCTCCTTTGAAGCTGACTTTAGTTTTTGGAACGGTTCGCTTGTTGGAGGTTCTTCAAACTTTATGAGTGGCTATTTTCATAGATTAGATTCCGATGATTTTCGATTATTATCAAAATATGGTGCTATAGAAGGTGCAAATATAGTAGACTGGCCTATTGACTCTCATGATATGCAAAAGTATTACGATAAGGTTGAAAGACTTGTGGGTGTAAGTGGTTTAAAGAGTCCATATCCTCCTACACTTGAGCACTCTATCTCAAAACTTATCGATACGACTGCAAAAGATCTTTGTATGGATATAAAACAAACGAAAAGGGCAATCCTTACAAAAAATATGCACTCAAGAGAGAGTTGTTACTATTCAAACTACTGCGGTAGTTATGGATGTAGCAGTGGAGCTAAAGGAAGTGCTTTAGAAGCACTGATAAACCCTGTCTTAGGACTCAAAAACCTCACTTTATTATGTGAAAGTTTTGCTATACGTTTGATTGAAAAAAACAACAACGTAGATCAAGTAGTATACATAGATACAAAAACACAAAAGCAACATAAACTCCAAGCAAAACTTTTTATTGTAGCATGTGGGGCTATCGAATCATCAAGACTTTTACTCAACTCAAAATCACAAAGTTTTCCAAATGGCTTGGCAAATAACTCTGCTAATGTTGGTAAAAATCTGCTTTTCTCCGCAGGAGGTATCGTAGAAGCCACCTTTGATCACACTACTATGCCTCTTGTACAACTTTTAGAACAGGGCTATTTTATCAATAGATATTTTGAAGATCTCTACAAACATAAAAAAGGGGGCATGATTGAGTTTGTTTTTGAACATGCAAACCCTATAAGAAAGGCAGATCGCCATAAATGGGACAGTTCTAATAACTTACTTTGGGGAGAGAAACTGTATGAAAAACTTTATGAAAAGTTTACACAACAAAGAGTACTAAACGCAGAGATATTTAACGACTGGATCCCTCATGATAAGTGCTATGTCTCTATTGATGAAAAGCATAAAGATAAATATGGTGTCAATGTTGCTAGGGTAGCCATAGATGCACATCCACACAACTCTAGAGTTGCACAACATCTTGCAAAACAAGCTATAAAAGTTTTTAAAGCTATGGGTGCAAAAGAGATCCAAAATAAGATCACAACATTGCCTCCTACAAATCTACAAGCTGGTGGGTGCCGCTTTGGAGATGATGCAAAAACAAGCGTACTTAACAAATATTGCCAAAGCCATGAAGTAAAAAACCTCTTTGTAACAGATGGCTCATTTATGCCTACAGGGGGTAGTATACCTTACACTTTTACGATCTATGCCAATGCCTTTCGAGTAGCCCAATATATTTCACAAAACTGGGAGAAGATAGTTTGAAGATTTTACTTTTAGAAGATGATCCTCTTATTAGTGAGATTATGAAAGAGCATTTAGAAGCTAAGATGTATAGTATTGATCATGCGTATGAGATATCAGATGCTCTGAGCAAGATAGAACAAATACAATATGATCTTTTTATTTTTGATGTTAATGTTCCTGATGGGAGTGGTTTTGAACTTTTAGAAGATCTTCGCAGATACCAAAACAAAACTCCTGCTATTTTTATCACAGCGCTCAACTCTACACAAGATCTTAAAAAAGGTTTTCAAAGTGGTTGTGATGACTATATCAAAAAACCTTTTGATCTTGACGAGCTAGATGTAAGGATTGAGCATATAAAAAAGATGTACCAAATTGATCAAAACATCCGTATCACCGATAAGATAGTTCTAGAAAAAGAAAACCGCACCCTACTTCAAGAAAATACTAAGATACAAATACGTGAAAAAGAGATGCAAGTACTCCTCTATCTTGTAAAAAACAGCAAGAGGAGTGTATCGCATGAAGAGCTTGTACGAAATATTTGGAGCTTTGATGAAACTCCTAGTGACGCTACACTTAGAACCTATATAAAAAACTTAAGACAACTGATAGGACCTGAATATATCACGACCATAAAAGGAGTTGGTTATCGTTTTATCAACACTTGAGAGAAACTCGTTTATAAAATTTATCTCTTTATATCTTGTCTCCTCTTTTTTACTTATTATCACTATTGCCCTGCTCTATTACAATACAATCGCACAATCTCTCTTTGAATCGAATAAAGACAAGATGAGAAGTTTTGCAGGAAAACTTGCCTCTGAGGTGATCGCGGCACATATGCATGGAGTTGCATTTAAATTTGCCAATGACTCTTTTTATGAAGTTGCTCTGTATTCAAAGCATTTTGAACCGCTTTATGGAGAGGAGTTTCATGCAGTTGAGTTTGATCAACAGGTTTATCAAAAAGAGAAGGCTCTTTACCTCGTTGATCGCTCTGCACAGCTTCATCTTGGAGTAAAATATATCGTTATAAAAGATACACATATTTTTCAAGAACTGAGTGAACTCAAAGTAAGCGTAGTTTCAATGACAGTGATAGTATTACTCTTTATCACTCTTATAGGCTACTTTTTAAGTAAGATCTCTTTGCAACCCCTAAGTGCTGAGAGACAACGCTTAGACAAGTTTATTAAAGATACCACACATGAACTCAACACTCCACTCACTGCCCTGCTAATGAGTATAAAAAACCTAGAAACACCCAATACTAAAGCATTAGAGAGGATCAATCTAAGTGCAAATAGGATCTCAAGCATCTATGAAGATCTCTGTTTTTTACTCAAAGAAGAGACCACAAAGTATCCTCTTGAAAAAGTACACAACATAGATCTCAAAGAGATTATTCAAGAGCAGATTTTACTTATGGAACCTTATGCAAAGATCAAAAAAGTTGCTATTATTCAAGATCTTCAAAACAATATAGTAAGACTAGATCTGCAAAGTGCCCAAAGACTTGTAAGTAACCTCTTAAGCAATGCCCTCAAATACAGTTTTGCTAACAGCTCTATAGAGATCACTCTTCAAAACAACAAACTCCAGATCAAAGACTATGGTATAGGGATAGACCAAGAGGAGATACAACGCATCAAAGAGAGGTATTATAGAGCCAATAAAGAGGAAGGTGGATTTGGGATCGGCTTAGATATTGTCAATCTGATCTGTAAAAAATACAAGATCATCTTTGATATAGAATCTAAACCCAAAGTTGGTACAACTATCACACTTTATTTTTAAAGATATTCAAACTAATAAGATACATCACAGGGATAATAATAAGTGTAAGTACCGCAGAACTTACGATCCCACCAATCATAGGTGCGGCTATACGCTGCATCACTTCACTTCCAACCCCATCTATGTACATAATAGGCACTAAACCTCCGATAATAGCAAAAACAGTCATCAGTTTTGGTCGTAACCTAAGTGCCGCACCGCTATAGATCGCATCTTGTAAAAACTCTTTTGACAAGCTTTGTGTATTGTGCTGTACTTTTTTCTCCTCAATTGCTTCTTTAAGATATATAATCATTACAATGGCTGTCTCTGCCGCAACACCTAAGAGTGCTAAAAAGCCTACAACAACAGCAATAGAAAGATTAAAGCCCAGATAATCGATATAGATCAAACCTCCAAAAAGAGCAAAAGGCAAGGTCAAAAATACGATCACCGTATCTCTTAGATTTTTGAGTGCCAGATATATAAGAACAAAAATACTCAAAATACTCAAAGGAACTATATATTGTAACTTTTCAATAGCAGAGTGTAAGTATTGGCTTTGCCCAGACCATTCATAATAATACCCATCTGGAAGGTCTATCTTCTCTAAAAGTTTTTGTGCCTCCTCTTTGTACTCATCGACACTTACTTCGGCTTGAGGAGTAATATATACAAAAGAGACCTTCATCCCCTTTTCACTTTTTATGACACTTGCACCCTCTTTAAAGCTTAATCTTGAAAAAATATGCAAAGGTTGCATACCATATTTTGTTTTTATATGTATATTAGAGATCGCTTTAAGAGAATCTCGATTTACCCCTTTTAAACGTAAAGATATAGGGTATCTCTCAAGATTTTGCACTATAGTACTGAGCTCTTTTCCACCCACACCAAAACTGATAGCATCTAAGATCTCATTTTTACTTACGCCGTAGCGTGCAAGCATCTCTTGATTAATATCTATATGTATATAATATCCGCTATTTGACTTATCGGCAGAAACACTGAGTGTTTTTTCTAAGTTTTTTAACTCTAACTCTATTTGAGAACTTAGACGTTCAAGCTGTGTATTATCATCTCCATATACTTTCAAGCCTAATGGGGTTCTTATCCCAGTTAAAAGCATATCTATTCTTCCACGTATCGGATAGGTCCATGAGTTAATAAGTCCTGGAATTTTTAGCTCTTTATCCATCATAAACATCAACTTATTATACGTCATTCCCTCTCTCCACTCTGAGGGGTCTTTAAACTGTATGATTGTCTCTATCATTGCCAATGGAGCAGGATCTGTAGCTGTATTTGCCCGACCTGCTTTTCCAAAAACTGTATCTACCTCAGGAAAAGATTTGATAATCTTATCTGTCTTTTGCGTGAGTTCTTTGGCAAGATCTATCCCTATGCCATAAGGAGTTACAGGCATATACATAAAAGTTTGTTCATTCATCATAGGCATAAACTCCCACTTTTGTGCTTTATAAAGAGGGTACACAAAATAGAGCGAAGCAAAAACAGCCAATACAATAAAATAGCGTGCTTTTAAAGAGAGTTTGATAAGCGGCGCATATAAAAACAAAAACACCTTATTAACAGGATTGCTCTTCTCATCAGCTATATTACCTTTAATGAAGTAGATCATTAAAACAGGCACTAGAGTTATAGAGAGTAGTGCTCCAACCAGCATCGCAAATGTTTTTGTATACGCAAGTGGGGTAAAGAGTCTTCCCTCTTGTCCTGTAAGCACAAAAATAGGCAAAAATGAAACCACAATCAGCAAAAGAGCAAAAAAGATAGGTCTTCCCACCTGTTTAGAAGACTCTACAATAATTTTTATACGCTCTTTATGAGATATATTTGGCTCTTTTGCAAGATGTTTATGTGCATTTTCTATCATCACTATGGTAGCATCTACCATCGCCCCTATCGCTATGGCTATCCCCCCAAGACTCATTATATTTGAACCAATATCAAAAAACTTCATAAGTAAAAATGTTAGTACCACTGTCAACGGTAAAATGATAATAATTATAAAAGAGCTTCTAAGATGAAACAAAAAGATGATACACACCAACATCACGATAATAGACTCCTCTATCAAAGTGTTTTTAAGAGTATCTATCGCTTTTTGGATCAGTTCACTTCTATCGTATGTTGGTATAATCTCAATAGCATCTGTTTGCAAAGTGGCGATCTTTTGTTTTATATTTTGGATCACCTCATAAGGGTTTTGTCCAAACCTTACTATTACGATACCTGCTACTGTTTCACCCTGACCATTAAAATCAGCCATGCCTCTTCTTGGTGCTGGAACCTCATCTACCGTACCAATATCTCCAAACTTTACAGGGAGTACATCAACTGTTTTTATCACTATATTTTCTATATCTTTGAGATCTTTTAGATAACCTGAAGCCTCTATGATATTTTCATACCCATTACTTAAAAGTACACGTCCACCAGTATCATTGTTATTCTTTTTTAACGCCTGTATCACTTGTGCGAAACTGATCTCATACTGCATCATCTTACTTTGATCAAGGCTTAGTTGATAGTTTTTAACAAAACCTCCCACAGCGGCAACTTCACTCACACCATCAACGCCAAGCAAAGCATATTTTAAATAATAATCTTGATACGTTCTTAGCTCTTGAAGCGACTTTGTATCAGACTTAAGTATATATTGAAATGCCCAACCTACACCCGTAGCATCAGGACCAATAGAGACCTCCGCTTCTTTTGGAAGTGTGGGTGTTAACTGAGAGAGTTGCTCAAGAATTCTGTTTCGTGCATCATAGAGATCTGTACTATCTTTGAAAATTACATAGATCAGTCCATTTTCAAAGCTACTCATGGCTCTGACTGTCTCAATATTTGGCAAACTCATCAGATTAGAGATCAGCGGATAACTCACTTGTTCTTCAATAATCTGTGGAGATTGACCAGGGTACTTTACCTGCAAGATCACCTGTGGAGGAGAAAGATCTGGAAGTGCATCAAGCTTTGTATGTTGTATCGCCCAAAAAGATGCAACTCCAGCTATAAGGATCGTAACAAGTACTAAAAAAACATTTTTTACACTGAAATCTATAATTTTAGCAACCATAACTCTTACCAATCATCACTATATAAACCATTTGTAAGCGCATCACTATCGAGTAAAAACAGTGCATTAGCAACTATCTCATCCCCCTCACCCAAGCCCTGCAAAACCTTATAACCTTGATTAAGACGCTGTGCTTGAATCTCCCTTGGTGTATAGTAAGTTCCCTCTTTGATAAACACATAGTGCTTTTGATCTCTTTGGATCACAGCATTATGTGGAATAAACAAACTCTTTTGCGTATCTTCATACACCTTGGCTTTGGCATAAAGATTTGGTATAAGTGCTAGGTCCTGATTTTCTAAGATAACCTTTGCTAAAAAAGTTTGATCTTTTGGGTTAATATAAGGGTATATTGCAGCTATTTTTGCATGATATGTTTTAGAGAGACCATCAAAAGAGAGTGAGACATCCATATTTTTTTTGACAAATTCCCGATCTCGCTGATATATATTTATATATACCCATACACTGCTAAGGTCTGTGATCTCAAAGAGTGTCTGCCCTTTTTTGACAAAACTCCCCTCCTTTATCTTTTTGAGGCTCAAGTATCCATTATACTTACTCTTTAAAACAATCTTTTTAGAGTTTTGAGTGTTTGGGTCTATATCAAAAAGTTTTATCTTCTCTCGTGTCATCTCATATATATTTTGAGATCTCTCTTTGGCAATTTTAAGTTCATTAAAAAGATTATAGATATCTTCTGAATATACAGTAGCTAAACTATCACCCTTGTTGATGTAGCGATACTCTTCATTAGCATAGAGATCTGTCACAAAGGCATCAAAACGTAAGGTCACATCATATACTTTGCTTGTATCAGCTGCCACTTTGGCATAGTACTCTTTATAGTTTGCAATACTTTGAGTACTCACTTTAATAGTTTTAATATTGAACTCTTGTTCGATCTTAAAAGCAAAAAGAGATGCGTAGAGTGTTATCAATACAATAAGAAGTTTTTTCATCACTGCCCCCTTATAGAAGATGTTATGTAACTCAATTGCACTTTTGCAATGCTAAGATCATAGAGGTACTTTTGGATCTCTATCGCATTTGAGATCTTTTTGTTTTCTAACTCCAGTATTTTAATAATACTGTTTTTCACACTTTGTTTTTTATAGATACCCAACTCTTTATCAAGCGTCTCATCAATCTTATAACAAAGTTCTAAGGAGTGCTCGGCACTTTTGAGCTTTGAGAGATTTATCGTATATAAAGACTCTATATTTTTAAGTACTTTCTCATAATTTGCTTTAGCTCTATTTGCCTGTGTTAGAGACTTTGAAACAAGATTTTCCTCTCTGCCATAAATATTGAGCGGTATTTTCAGCGCAAAACTCACATAATCATCAAAACTCTCTCGGTGGTAATACCCAACACTCAGTGTATAGTCTGCTGCCTTATTCTCTTTTGCCAATGCATTTTGTACACCGCTTTTTGTTACAAGCTTTTTTTGTATCTGCAAAAGCTTATGTTCTTGTATATTTCTTTGTTTTTTATAGAGTAGATCTTTTTTTATTTGAAGGTCTTGTAGTTGCATAGAAGAGATCTCCTCAAGTTGTGCATAGATCTGCTGCATACGCTCTTTTTGTTCCTCTATTTTGATCTTCTCCGCTGTGATTGAGAGATCATTTTGCAATAATTGCTCAAATGCTTGTGAACTCAACATATGTTTACTGTGATAGTTTTGGATCTGTTGTAGATTCTCTATCTTTTGCGATCGAAGTTCATTTGTTTTTATAAAATAGCGTACCTCAAATGCAGCCTGATAGATCTGGGTGACAAGCTTGTCTTTGAGGTTTTCAAGCTCCAAAGCTGCAATATCTTCATCAGATGAAAGCAGTTTTTCTTGCAATTGCAGTTTATCTCCACGAGGAATTGTCTGGGTTAATGTTATAAAGTTTGTTTGCATAGGTTCGATACCTCTGTCTAAAACATTATCAAAGAGAATATCATTTATCCCAAGTGTAAGTTCAGGGTTTTTATACAAACTTGCATTTTGTTTATCGTACTTTAGAGCCTCAATATTTTGTGCATAAACTTTAAGTGTCGGGTTGTGTAAAAGTGTATTTTTTATCACAACATCAATATCTGTAGCAGATAGTGTTGCTATAATAAAAAAAGGGGCGAGAGCCTTCATGGCTACATCCCCCCTCCACATTTTCCTGCACCACATTTCATAGTGCCACTTTCACTCTCTTGTCCTAAATTTACACTGCCTCTGTATGTGTATTTTGAACCATTATGTTTAAACTGTATATGATACTGCCATGTTCCATTCATAGAAAAGTTGATCGTCGTTTTATATACATCTGCATCTAGTTTAGCATTGCCAATATATTCCATATATGGCATACCAGGCATCTCAGGCATAAAAAACTTTGCTCTCACCACAGCATCTGTAACTGCTTTTGCGTCTTTAAAGAGTTTGATAGTGATATCATTACTTCCCTCGACTAAGATCTTATCTGAGCTGATCTCTACAGTATAAGCGCCTGTTTCACCTTTATCGTAAAACCCCATTGCAAAAGCCAATGAGACACAAAACATCAATAAGAAAAACACTTTTTTCATTTTCTATCCTTTTAAGTTACTACTCACAAGTATAAAGCTTTAATGTGGAATGTATGTGTACTCTCTTGTGCAATACTCTAAACTCACAAAATTAATCTAAATATTTTTATTTGATTTAAGAAATTTCAGAACTACTAAAGCATTATTGAACTATATTGTCTTTTTACTGCAAAATGGGGAAAACATAGATATGCAAGCAAACTGCACTTTTCAAAACAACTTTATATTTAAACCTGAAGATTACTCTGTTTTAATCATAGAAGACTCAAAAGTTTTAAATAAAGCTATAAGCAAAATTTTGGAGATGCAAGGTTTCAAACTTTTCAAAACTTTCTCTTTACAAGAAGCAGACGAGATACTCCAAACACAACAAGTGCACTATATTCTTTTAGATATTATCTTGCCCGATGGAAACGGTTATGATCTGATAGAACAACTTCAGGGCAAAGACCAAAAGATCATTGTCCTCACAACAGAAAATGATCAGCAGTTTAGAGATGTCGCCTACCAAAAAGGGATCATCGACTTTATAGTCAAAGATAAAAGTTTCGCTTATAAAGTCAAGCATATTCAAGATACGATCAAACTTCTTGAATACAACAAATTTAAAACGATCCTTATTATTGATGACTCTATCTTTATTCAACGTCAACTTCATGCACTTTTGAGTAACAGAAACTATAACACTATTACTTTAAGTGATACACAAAGTGCTATAGAGATCATCGCAACAAGAAAAATAGACCTGATCCTTTTAGATGTAAACCTCAAAGATGGAGATGGGATCGAGTTTTTAGAAAAAAACCGTATGCAGATCATAGATATAGAAAAGATCCCTGTAATGGTGATCTCAGGAAGCATAGAGACAGCCACAATACGAAATGCACTCAAAGCAGGTGCTGTTGATGTACTGAAAAAACCCTATGTTACAGAAGAGATCTTGCTCAAAGTTGATCTATGGATCGATTATAAACGCAAAAATGATGAGATCGTTTGTTCGCAAAAACTTTTACAAGAGTATAAAAATGCAGTTGATGAAAGCTCTATCGTCTCTAAAACCAATGCAAAAGGGATCATCACGTATGTAAATGAGAGATTTTGCAAGCTCTCAGGCTACAGCCAAGAGGAACTTATAGGCAAACAACACAATATCGTAAGACACCCAGATATGCCAAAAGAGATCTTTGCTGATATGTGGCACACAATAAAAGAGCTTAAAAAGCCGTGGAAAGGCAAAGTAAAAAACCTTGTTAAAGGTGGGCTTGATTATTACTGGGTAGATGCTTTTATCACTCCTATTATCAATGCCAATGGAGATATTGAAGAGTTTATAGGTCTGCGATACGATATTACAGAACTTGAAAACTATAAAGAGATCCTAAAAAACCAACTCAGTGATACAAGTAAATCACTCAAAGAAAATATCAAATATACTGCACAATATGAAGATGCGATCAATCAATTTACAGCTGTTTTAAAAACAGATACAAACAATATCATCACCTATGCAAATGACGAGTTTTGCACTATAAGCGGTTACAGTTCTCAAGAGCTTATAGGGATGAGTTGTAAAGATCTTCGCGATATTTCCCATGTTGCTAATGAAGACTGCTCTAAAATAGCCAAAAAGCTCCAAAATGGAGAGACAGTTACTATTCAGTTTACCAATAGAACAAAAAGTGATGCTATCTATTATGTAGATACAATTGTCTACCCTATTTTTGACAGCCAAGAGACACTCAAAGAGCATCTACACCTTATGCACGATGTGACAAGTATCATTAAACTCCATCAAGAGATCGAAGATACCCAAAAAGATATTGTGTATAAAATGGGTGAGATCGGAGAGAGTCGAAGTAAAGAGACAGGAAACCATGTCAAACGGGTAGCACTCTACTCAAAAATCTTAGCAGAACTCTATGGCTTAAGTGAAAAAGAAGCAGATATTTTATTTACCTCAAGCCCTATGCACGATATCGGTAAAGTTGCTATAGCAGATAGTATTTTGAAAAAACCGGCAAAACTTACAGATGAGGAGTTTGAGATCATGAAAACACATACTTCTATAGGGTATGAGATCTTAAAAGACTCCAAACGGGAAATACTCCAAGCCGCGGCTATTGTCTCGCACCAACACCATGAGAAGTGGGACGGTTCAGGCTATCCGCAAAAACTTAGAGGAGAAGAGATCCATATCTATGGTCGTATCACTGCTATTGCAGATGTTTTTGATGCCCTTGGGAGTGAGCGTTGCTACAAAAAAGCGTGGGAAGACCCAAAAATCTTTGCACTTTTTATCGAAGAGAGAGGAAAACATTTCGATCCAAAACTCACAGATCTCTTTTTAGAAAACAAAGAGAAATTTCTTGCGATAAGAGACAGATATAAAGATTAACTCCCTTGCAGATCTATAAGGTTGCAAATGGCTTTAAAACTTGTTTTTTTTCTTTATTTTGCAACTTTTCTGTATGCACAAGAGAAACAAAGCGATACCAACTCAACTAGTACTATAGATAGCATTCACGCTATCTCTTCAAAGTCTGTTCAATCGATCTCAACACATCTAGACAGTTCCTTAAGTGATGTACTGACAGACAATAACAAATCGATCTTACAAACAGAGATCGATCTCTTAGACTTTCTACATACAAATGAAAAGTATTTAGATGATACAAGTGATTCTTTTGTACGCCTTAGGTTTAACTCACTTTTTCAGTCTTTAGGAGAGAGTGAATTTAAAGCAGATCTTAGAGCCTATTTTGCTCTTGAGAAAACAAAACAAAAACTAAACCTCTTTATTGAGAGTGTACAAGATAATACACTTATAAACCAATTTCAAGATAGTTATATACAAGATGATGGACGCACAAGAATAGGTCTTAACTACTTTCTTCCCTCCTACTACTCTATAGAGTCAAAATACTCTATAGGTCTTCGTGGTCTTGAGCCTTATGTTCAAGCAAGATATAAAACAGAGTATATACTTCAAGAGTGGATCATAGAACCCAACCAACTCTTTCGCTATAGAATGTATGATGATATTTTTGAAGAACAAAGCTACCTTTATCTTGATACCAAGATAGACCTTCAAAGATTTTTTAGGATCTATCTCTTTAGGGGAACCCGATCTGATCAAGCAGGTATGGACTATGGAGCATCTCTGATCTATAACTATCTGCCTTTTGAAAAAAGCATGATAGCACTTTCACAATCGTTTATAGGCAATACAAAGTATACCTATCTTCAAGACTCAAAACTGATCGAATACAACAAAATAAACTCTTACAAAACACAGTTCAGTTGGAGACAAAATATATGGAAAAAATGGTTTTATTACGAGATAATCCCCGCTGTGAGCTTTAATAGAGAAAACAACTTTCGCGCTAATTACCAGATCTCATTTCTAACTGACTTTTATTTTGGGTCTCTTGATTTTTAAAATATCTCCTCACAAAAACGTTACAGAGATCTAAGTTGCAAATCGTTATAATCTTCTTCATTAAAAAACAAACGGATAGTGCAATGACCCAAACAGAATATAAAATTTATATAGATGATGTAATCAGACGTGTAGAAACAGCTCGTCTTAAAGTAAGTGATCACCATATTGTAAAAATCATAGCGATCTCAAAGTACTCAACATCTGAGGAGATCGAAAAACTTTATGCGATCGGGCAACGCGCTTTTGGAGAAAATAAAGTACAAGATCTTGAACAAAAAGCCCTAGATCTACAAGAGCTTCCTTTAGAGTGGCATTTTGTAGGAAATCTACAAAAAAACAAGATCAACAAACTTCTTGATTTACGCCCTGCCCTTTTTCACGGGCTTGACTCTCTTGAGCTTGCTTATGAGATCCAAAAACGTCTTGAAGTAAAAGAGCTAACACTCAATGCACTTTTACAGATCAACTCCGCTAAAGAAGACTCAAAACATGGAGTGATGCCTGAAGATGCACTGAGTATCTATCAAAAGATCCAAGAGGAGTGTCCACGTATTCAACTCAAAGGGGTTATGAGTATTGGTGCACATACAGAGAATCACGAAATACTCAAAGAGAGTTTTGAGACAACACATAAGATCTTTACACAACTCAAAGGTGCTAGTATCTGCTCTATGGGGATGAGTGGCGACTTTGAACTCGCTATAGAGTGTGGTGCAAATATGGTTCGTCTTGGCTCTATTATGTTTAACAAAAAATAATTTGACATATATTCACCATAAAAGTATAATTATATAAATTTATTACTTTTATAAGGAATACAAATGAAAAAATCGATAGTCTTAGAGAAGTATCCTGTTTTTACTCTAGAACTTCAAAAAAATGAGACACATTGCCAAGATCTTGATGCGATCGTTGCATATTATCAAGAGAAGATAGAAAAACACCCTATTGCAAGGTTTATCTCTCTTTTTGACCACTATAGCCACACCAAAGAGCTTGGTGGCGAGATCAACCCTGAGATCAAAAATGCAAAAAATCTAGTATTTTGTTTTGGAGCGGCTATTCCTAACACAAAGATCTTAGCTGTGCGTCCACGCTCTATTGCTATTGCAGAACTTGAAGATTCTTTTATTATTGAGTTTATGGAAGCACCGGTAGAAAAGCTTCAAGAGCTTATGGAGGAGTGGACACTCCAACTTAAGAAGTGATGCTATACTTTTTAAAACGTACAGCATTGCTTTTTGGGTTTGCTATAAGCTCTTGCTGATACGAGATCATCTTATAAAAAGGGTCTAAAAAACTTTGAAGATTTTTTGTTTTCAGATCTTCTATATTCCACTTATCTAAGAGTGTCAGTACCTCATGCACCGACTCTATAGTCGAGAGATAATTCTCTTGAGGCTGCACTTTGATCTTATACTCTGATCTTCTCTTTGTTTCAAAACTCAGATGAGGCAAAGCCTGTAGATTTTTACTCTCACAAAAGATCTTTTTTGTACATGCCCACGTAGAATCGATCACAAAAACTGCTTGTTTTTTCTTTGGTGTAAATATCTCTTTTGGGTCTTGCTTACTAAGGTTGAGTGCCCCTTTAGAGGGAAAAAGTATAAAACTTTCATACTCATCTATGATCGCATTGATTCGCTTATGATCTGAAAAATCGATCCCTATAAAAAGCTCAGAGTTTATGAGACTTTGATGGGTAAAATGTCCTGTATTGTTTTTGACTTTTTTAAACTCTTTTGGGTGCATGAGGATCACAAACTTTGTTTGTGTCTTAAAAGCTAGTATAGAGGAGCACATACAAGAACTTTTAGGTCTGTAACACTTATAACACTTCTCTCTGTCCCCATACAATGTTTGACGCAAAAAAGCCCTTTATCAGAAAATAAAGACGCAATTATAGCAGGTGTTTACTTCTAGTGTGGACAAGAGAGCGTATCAGAGAGCTTTTGCAAAGGGGGAAGTTCAATACCAAGATGGCGAATCTCTTCTAAAGCCTCAAGCCTAAAACGATCAAGTGGAGATCGTATGGAGTAATATGCCCAAGTTCCTCGACGCTCTACACGCAAAAAACCAGCGTCTTTAAGTATTTTAAGATGGCGTGAAAGGCGTGATTGGATCATCCCTAATGAGTTTTGCAGATCACAAACACACAGCTCTTTATGCTCATCTAAAAAGCGTAAAAGCAGTACTCGTGTTTCATCATTTAGTGCTGCTACCGTTTGTAAAAAAATATTCAAGATCCCTCCATATATATTCTAAATTTTATATATTTTCTAATGAACTGACTTTTAACTTTCCACTCCTATCAGTCTATGTTTTTACTTTATGTTCTTTTAGCATAGTAGCTTGAGTTGTTTTTGTGAAGTTATCATAAGCAAGAATAAAGAAGTCATTAAAAATCAAAAAAGATTCTAAACCATATCAATTTTCTTTTATCTTATTACTATTTTTTAAAAACTTTATTCCAAATATAATAGGAACTAGTGCAATCAAAATTTGAATACCGCTTACAAAAAGTATTTTTTGTATAGGCCAGTTATTTCCCATCGTACCAATAGCACTTAATAATATTCCTATACCAAATGCGATTAGTACAATTCCTATAATTTTATTTGACATTATATTTTCTCCTTATGTTCCTAACATTTAAAATGAACAATCAAAAAACTGTCAACGGATTTTTAATTGTTCTCCCCCTGATTTATGAGGATAGTTCATTTTTTTCTTTGTCCTTATCGTGCAATCTATAATTCTTTGGACTTATTACATCAAAAAGTTTTTTCGAATAACCTATATCTATATTAGACCAAAATATGTCTCTTTTGTATGAATGCCAAATGACAATTTTGACTTTTCTATTGGATCTAGCATCAATTGAAAAGCCATGATCATCCGTATATGGATTTGTTACCATTTCCATTGCTTTGGCAATCTCAGCTAAAAAGTTCATTTCTTCAGATTGTGATACAGTGTCTAAAAATCGAATGCTTACACTTTCGCTATACATCTTTTATATCCCTAACATTTAAAATGAGCCAATAAATTCCCCGCAAAGTAATTTATTGGCTTCTCTGATTTGTTAGATGCTTTTTGCCAACATGCTGATAACATTCGAAAAGTCATCTCCGTAACCAACCTTTGATATTTCAATTCGTTCATTTAGTCCTGTATCGCTTGTAAAGTTTAGGTCTTCGTATAAGGCTATAGGTAATTCACGATTATCTTTGAAGCGTTTATCGGGACCACCTCGTTTGTTAACATACTTCCAAGTTTTATCAATAACCTTTGCATCTATTGGAAGACTTCCATCTTCAATAAACCTTGTGCTTTCTACCGATATTTTAAGATTCGGATAACTCACTGCACCAACACCATTTGGCTCAAAAATAAGCACTTTATCAGGAAAAAAATATAAGGTTTGCTTACCAACAGGAATAAATGGAACTGAAACATTAGTTTTTACATATGGCGGATTCCCTATGCCTAGTGATATTGAGGTCCGTTTGATTACACTCGTAGCACCAGCATTACGCTTTCTATCTTTGACATCTCCCTCTGCTTCTACATGCCATTTACTCGATGATGATGAAAGCTGAGCAAAAGAATCATGTAATTTTTGGTAAAGTGCTTCAATTTCAGCTTCAAGCTCAAAAAATAAAACAGTTGTTTTTCTTAAACTATCTTTGACCGATGCAATAATAGTGAAGATGACCGTAACAATTGCTATAACAAGTGCAATATTTGGCGTATCCGAATTTTTAAAAGTGACAAATGTTAAGATAGTTCCAAGTATTGCTACAAATGGCCATATTCTCAGTTTTTTTCTTTTGTCATTCATTTCAGCTACAAGATCAGCCGAAGATGAATCTACCATTTGTGTAATGTCTGCGCTTTCAATTTCTGTTAATGTTTCATGCTCTAAATCAGTATTGCTTTGTTGTAATTCAGGTTGTTCATATGTGGACGAATTTCTATTAGTAGTTTCAGAAGAAAAAGTTTTTCTATAATATAAACCATTCCGACCCATATGGATATAATTACCTCTTGGTCCAGTTCCAAATCGAAGTCCTCTGACACCTGTAGATACACCTATTCCGGACTTTGATAAATTGAATCTGAATGGTCCAACACTAATTGACTTTCGAATGTAAAAACCCATCTAATAAACTCCTTATAATTGCATCTAACTATTTATTCAACGAATACTATATGTAAATAAACTTCAAAAAATAAAAACAACCAATATGCAAAATGTATATTAATTGTTAAAATTAAATAAAAATATGATTATTTACAATATTGTCTCATTTTGTGAATAAAACTATATATTCTCCTGCATCAATGCTACAACATCATCAACACTTAAAACTTTACCGCTACTTACCACTTTAGCGTCAATCACCAAAGCTGGTGTACTCATCACTCCATACGCCATGATCTCAGTAAGGTCTTCTACCTTTTTAACCTCGTGAAAACCACCAAACTTTGCTACAGCCTCTTTTGTAACCTGCTCAAGTGTTTTACATTTTGCACATCCTGTGCCAAGAACCTCTAACTTCATCTTCTCTCCTTTTATAAAATAATATTAAATAGATACCCCGTTACAAGTATGCCAAAGCCAACGATCCCAAAGAATAAACCGATCAGTTTGAGTGAAAGCACACGTTTGAGGATCATCGCTTCTGGGAAGCTGAGTGCTACAACTGCCATCATAAAACTCAGTGCAGTTCCAAGTAACATCCCTTTTTGTGTAAGTACCTCTATCAAAGGTAAAATACCTGAAGCACTACTATACATCGGAATACCCATGATTACTGCAAGTATAGGGGCATACCAAACATCTCCACCGGCATAAGTGCTAATAAAATCAGCAGGTACATAACCATGGATCCAAGCACCTACCCCCACTCCGACAATAACATACAAGTAGATCTTTTTAAAAATATCTGTCGTATATTCCCATGACTCTTTGAGACGATGTTTAAAGAGTAACTCCTCCTCTTCATAGATAACATCATCAAGCGGCTTTACCTCTATGAGTACTTCACTCTCCAGATTCATTGCACCCAAAACAAGCCCAGCTACTATCGCTATTACTAAACCTATAACGATATATAAAAGTGCTATTTTGTACCCAAACAGAGAAAATAGTAGGGCTATCACAACAGCATCACTTAAGGGTGCTGAGATCAAAAAACTAAAGGTAACTCCTAAAGGGATCCGCGCTTGTAAAAAACCTAAAAAGAGTGGAATGGCACTGCAAGAACAAAAAGGGGTAAGCACACCAAAAACAGCGGCTGAGATATGTCCCGTAAGCTTATGCTTTTTACTGATATAAGCACGTGCCTTCTCGACAGGAAAATAACTTCGCAAAAGTGTCACAACATAAATAATGCTAAAGAGTAAAAGAAGGATCTTAAGAGTATCGTAGATAAAAAAGTGCAATGCAACACCAAAATGGCTCTGTGAAGCGATACCCAAGAGATCAAAAACAAACAGTGCGCTTAAGTTATTGAGCCATTCAAACATCTAGTAACTCTTTTACTTTTGGTAATAACATAGCTTCGATCTCTGTATAGGTTTTTAGATATTGCTCTTGCTCTTTTCCTGAAGGATCCTCAAAGCCTATATGAAGTTTTTCTATAGAGTAAGGAAAAACAGGACACGTCTCATAAGCATGATCACACACAGTTACTACAAGATCAAAAGGCTCATCAAGGAGAGTGTCAAGCTTTTTTGAGTGATAACTCTTTTTCCAGATCCCCTTTTCTTCTAAAAGTTTTTGTGCTACTTCATTTACTTTTCCACTCGCACGTACACCACTACTTTTTGCTTCTATGCCCTCTAGTTTTGCATTTATAAGCGCTTCAGCCATAATACTTCTACATGAATTTCCCGTACATAAAACCAATACTTTTTTCATAACTATTCCAAATTTTTTTAAGATCTTAGCAAAATTATTTTTATATATCAAGATATATTGATATATAAAAATAACTTCGATACTTTTGATTTACTCTCTTAAAATAAAATACACACATGAAAAAAATAATGATCACTCTTTTGAGCTTTTGTGCTTTTTGTATGTTTTTAAACCTAGAACCCAAAGAACACCCTATGCAACATCTACAAGAGAGTGTTTTAGAGGAGATCAACCAAACAAAAGATAAGATAAATGTCGATAACAATGAGGAGCTTCTCTTTGCTTTTCATGCTCCAGACCCTAGTGTTTCATTTCATAAAAACTTATATATGATGCGTGTCTCTTATAGCTCGCGCTCCCCTTTACTTCTTCTCAAACCTCCTCAGTTTAGTTAACTTTTTCCATCTATTTATTTTAAACATATTTTATTTTACAAAGGAAACTGTATGACTACACACCCTTTTTTTGCGGAATTTAAAAACGATTTTAGTGCAAGTGTTATTGTATTTTTTGTGGCTTTACCACTTTGTTTAGGTATCGCTTTAGCTTCAGGTGCTCCTCTTTTTGCAGGAGTTATTGCCGGAATTATCGGCGGAATAATAGTAGGGATGGCAAGTGGTTCCCATCTAGGTGTGAGCGGTCCAGCTGCAGGACTAGCCGTTATTGTTTTTGGTGCTATTGCAACACTTGGATCTTGGGAAGCTTTTTTGGTTGCGGTTTTTTTAGCAGGAATTTTTCAGCTGATCATGGGCTATTTTAAACTTGGTTTTATCGCTTATTTTTTTCCAACTTCAGTTATTAACGGTATGCTCACGGGGATCGGTATTTTGATCATACTTAAGCAGATCCCACATGCTCTTGGTTACAATATAGATTATATGGGAAATGAATCTTACGCTCAGGTCAATAACGAAACAACATTCTCCACTCTGCTTCACTCTTTAGAGATGCTCACTCCAGGTGCTGTGATTATCTCTTTTCTCTCACTTGCTCTTTTGGTTTTATGGGAAAGTTATTTATCTAAAAAACACAAGATCTTTACTATTATTCAAGGTCCAATCTTTGTAGTTGCTTTTGGTATTTTTAGCTATTGGTTATTTTATCAGGGGATCATCGCACTTGAGCTAAAAGATGACCAACTTGTACGTATTCCTGAACTTCACTCTATTTGGGAGTTTAGCTCTTTATTTACTTTCCCTGATTTTTCTTACCTGCAAAATCCAGAAGTGTATAAAATAGCAATTATTATGGCGATCATTGCTAGTCTTGAAACACTTTTATGTGTTGAAGCCACCGACAAACTCGATCCCAAAAAGAGGGTAACACCTACAAATCGCGAACTCAAAGCACAAGGTTTAGGAAATACACTCTCAGGTCTTATCGGAGGTTTGCCAATAACACAGGTTATTGTGCGTAGCTCGGCAAATATCTCTTTTGGAGGAAAAACAAAACTCTCAACTATCTTACATGGTGTATTTCTTCTTGTAAGTGTTTTGACCATCACCCCACTTTTAAATATGATCCCTCTGGCTTCATTAGCAGCGATCTTGATCCTTGTTGGGTATAAACTTGCAAAACCCTCTTTATTTCGACAGATGTACGCTTTAGGTTGGGAGCAGTTTGCACCTTTTAGTGTAACTATTATCGTTATGCTCTTTACAGATCTCTTAACTGGGGTACTTGCAGGACTTGCTACAAGCCTTATATTTACTCTGCACCATAGTTACAGAAACTCTTACCACCTCAAAGATCTTATGAGAAATGAAGATGGTCTACAAGTGCATCACATCGTCTTAGCTCAAGAGGTTTCATTTTTTAATAAAGCAAATATTTTAAAAACTCTCAACGCTATTCCAAATAATGCCAAAGTTATTATTGATTGTTCTGAATCAAAATCAATCGCATACGATGTCGTTGAGATCATCAAAGATTTTCAAATAAGTGCCAAAGAGAAAAATATCATAGTAGAGACACTCAATTTTCGTGCCTAACTAAGTAAACTCACTCATATACTTTCTGTATATGAGTGGCACAAAACTTTTTTGTAGCTTCTCATTTTGTCTACTTCGTATCGAAACAGAGTGAAAAAAAGTTTTCCATAAACTTTGAAACTTCTCCTCATCTACACTTTTTGTAGGTTCTTCAAAATCACTTACACTCCGTACATCCATAGAATCACCAAATTTTACAAATGCCAAAGCACGCTTCATATCGTGTATGATATAGTTTTGATTGTTAAAACGTTTGGCAAAATGGCATCCTAAAAGATATACAAGAGAGAATTTTGAATCTATCTTAGCATAGAGACTCCCCTCCTCTAGCTCCTCAAAACGCAAAAAGCCACTGTACTTATGATACTGGCGAAAAAGTTCTTTTTCCAAATTATGTATAAAAAAAACACTAGAATAGTTGATATTTTGTAACTCTTTTGGGTTTTTAAAGCCTATTTGAATATACTCTAAAAGCTGTATCTCGAACTCTTGCTCATCACATAAAAAGATATACATAACTCTTTGTATCTCTGCCTTAGTCCATTTTTCCTGCATCGCTTCAAACACTTTTTTGCTTTTTAACTCATCGTAAACAATCTCAATTGCATCATCAAACAATTTTTGCTCTTTTGAGGGTCTGTGTATAAACTCGACTTTGTATTTTTTGTAATACACTTCATAAACAAGTGTTAAAAATCCCTCAAAAGTTCCATCGTATCGAAGTGTCATATCTCTCCCGATATGCCACTTACATCAAAAAGATTGGGCTGTGCTTTTTCTTCAGGCTTTAAAAGAGCCTCTTTTATCTTTTCAGGGTAAAAAGAGATCGAACGCTCAAACTCTCGCTCACAAGAAATAAAATAACGAGCCCTCTTGAGTGAGATCTTGAGTGCTTTAAGATCTTCAAAGCCCAAACGTTTGTAACGTCGTGCTTTGAGGATCTTGTGTGCTCCTCGTACCCCAATACCTGGAATACGAATAAGCTCTTCTTTACTTGCACGGTTGATCTCTACTGGAAAAAGATGCAGATTATTAAGTGCCCACATCGTTTTTGGGTCAAGCTCTTCATCAAGGTTAGGAGTGTGTACTGTGAGGATCTCATCATAAGAAAAACCATAAAAACGTAAGAGCCAATCGGCTTGATAAAGTCTATGTTCACGCAATAGTGGTGGCTTTGCAACGATAGTGGGAAGGTTTTTATCATCATTTACAGGAATATATGCAGAATAATACACTCTTTTTAAAAGCCCTTTGTCATATAACACAGAGCTGAGTTTTAAAATATCAAGATCACTCTCAGGGGTAGCACCTACAATAAGCTGTGTACTCATCCCTATAGGTTTGTTAGTGCGTTCTAGTGAAAGATCACGAGCAAGTTTTAGAGGCTGAAGCACTTTTGATTTTGTTTTATTTGGAGCAAGAAGTTTAAGTGACTTATCACTTGGAAGCTCTATATTTGAGCTTACGCGTGAAGCTAAACGCACCACCTCATCGATCAGTACATCATCACTACCGGGTATGAGTTTTACATGTATATAGCCATTAAACTTATACTCATGACGCAAAAGCTTTAACACACGTAAGATAAGCTCCATCGTATGATTTTCGCTCTCAATGATCCCTGAGCTTAAAAACAGACCCTCTATATAGTTGCGTTTGTAAAAGTTGATAGTGATCTCGGCAAGTTCTCTTGGACTAAATGCCGCACGCTCTATATCGTTGCTTGAGCGGTTGATGCAATAAGCACAATCATAGATACAGTAGTTTGTTAGCAACACTTTTAAAAGTGATATACAGCGCCCATCGGCTGAAAAAGAGTGGCAGATCCCACTGTTGTGTGTGGCACCAAGTTCTCCTGTTTTATAGTTGCTATCACTTCCACTTGAACTACAACTCACATCATATTTTGCACTCTCACTTAAGATCTGCATCTTTGCGTAGATATCTTTTTTCATAGTGTAAAAATAACCCACTTTTTTCAATAGCTTTAAAAATTTTGCATTTTGCAAAAAAATGTTTTCCTCTTACATTTCTCTCTTATTTTTAAATGCACCGTATAACCTTTTTCTATGAAAATACTCTTTATCAGTGTAAGCTCTATCTATTCAAAAAAAGCAAGTCAAGCATGTTCATCGTATAGATGAGATACAAGCTATAGAGTTTATTTTTTAGAGTATTGAATCTCTAAAGATGCGGTATCTTTAAAAAACTGATATTTGATAATTTTATCATTTTTTATCTCCACAAACGCCATCCAATAAGTATCGTACTCTTTGTGATTCTTTTTGATCTCATATTGTAAATAACCTTTGATAAAAGCGTGTGTCTTATTTGAGGCAAAATTTTCCACTTGAAATACTTTAGTAATATAAAACTCTTTTAAATGGATGAAAAACTTTTGTAGTTCCTCTTTTCCTTTATAAGTTCCATAAAGTTCAGGATAAGTTTCACTACTTTCTTTTACTGCAATATATTCTATATCTTCATCAACCAAACTCAAAGCTTTTTCCATATCTCCTTTTCCTAAAGCTTTATAAAACTCTAGTGCCACATCATGAGCTTGTTTTTTATTCTCTAATTTTATAAACTGTTCTGTATCTATAAGCCCTCCAAAATGGTGTACAATATGTTTTTCAAAAAACTCTTTTTGCTCACTTGTAAAAGCACTTACTGCATCACTTATAATATAAGTATTATATCCTTTATCATGGGCTTCTCTAAAAGTTGATTCTACACAGACATTGGTAGCATATCCTATTAAAAAAAGATTTTCTATTTTATTGTTTCGTAAAATTGCATCTAAATTTGATCCAGCAAAACCACTTGCCCCTACTCTTCCACTTACTACAAACTCATCTTCTTTTGGAGTAAAATCTTTGTGAAACTCTTTACTATCATTTTGCCAAGTCCCTACTTTTTGTATCACTGCTCGAAGTCCAAGTTTCGCTTTCTCTTTTCCAAACTCTTTATAATCTTGACTGAGTATTAAAGGTACATGGATGACATTTATCCCAATTTTTCTTGCATACTCTAAGATTTTTTCAGAATTTAATTTAGAGTTTTCAAACTGTTTTTTATCTTGCATCAGATTTGCCAACTTAGCATTTTTTCCTAACCATTCATTTTGATACTCTATTAGTATCAAAGCACTTTTTTCAAGATCTATCGTTTTCATTGTTTCCCTTTCCTTTGCAAATATATTTCCTATTAATAAACCTATCAAAACTATAATTTTTGTCATACTATCTCCTTTTTTTGTAGATAATCTACAATTTATGTAAAAAATTGTCATATAAATCACCTTAATTGTAGATTAATTACAATTTATATATACTACTTACAAAAAGAGGTACTATGCTAGAAAATCTATTTGACCCAAAACTTGTCTCACAGCTACTAGTTTCTATCGGTGATGTCTCTGATGTGACAGATATTCCACAAAGAAAACTACGCTACTGGGAAGATAAAGGTATCATCACTTCCTCAGGAACAAAAGATGGGGGAACGCGAAAATTTGACTATGTCAATATAAAAAAGATCCTTTTAATAAAAGAGCTTTTAGATGAAGGGTATACTCTTGATGCTTCAGTAAAAAAAGTAGAAGAAAGAATCAAAAAACTGGAAAACTCTTTTAAAGCACTCCAAAAGAAACAACTCTAAAACTTCCATATGACGATCACTCTTCCAAATTTTTTTTTAGAAAATTCCCCTCTTTATCAAATAATCAAAGATGAAAGATTTGTTTGTGCCAAATCAGTACTTCATAAAAAAGGGAAACTCTCTATACGTATCTGTACCCACATGCTCATCATAGTAAAAAATGGAGAAAAGATTCTACATCTCAAAAAAGAGGACAAAAAAGTACAAAATAACGAAATCATTTTTCTCACTCAAGGAAACTATTTTATGAGTGAGATCGTAAGTAAAGATAATAGTTATGAAACGATACTTATCTGTTTTGATGATAAGTTCATTCTTGAGTTTATAAAAAAGTATAAACTCCAAATACAGACTAACCTCCATAGTGATCTTGTTATTATAAAAAAAGATCCTCTGATCAATCTAAACATAGAATCTTTGGATGCTATCTTTGAGATACATCCATCCAATACCATAGAACTTTTAAAACTTAAAACTGAAGAGTTATTTTTATATGCTTTAGCACACAATGAAAAAATACTTCATTCTTTTTTGTCTACTATCATAGAGACTTCAAACTCAAGAATAAAGTATATTTTAGAGTCTAACCTAGATATCATACAAAACCTTCACGATATGTGTACACTTACACGTTTAAGTGAAAGTTCTCTAAGAAAAGAGATCTATAGACTCTATAACACTACTCCTAAAAAATGGCTCGATAGCTCAAAGCTTCATAGAGCCGCCCAACTTTTAAAAAATACTGATCATACCATAGCTACTATTGCCACCACTTGTGGTTATTCTAATGTTTCTTGGTTTATTTCTCAGTTTAAAAAACACTATAAAAGCACTCCATTTTTATATCGTAAAGAAAACTAGTATTATTTTTCACTTTTCGTATACTGTAATTTTTTGATATTTACTACAATCCAACTAGCTCAAGAACAAGGATTAAATCGTATGAAAAAGCTAGTGTTTCTATGTATCATACTTATACAACAAACCACACTTCAAGCACAAACAAATAAAGGATTTGAAATGAAATCAGAAAGATTTAAACAAGGTTGGAACAAATTAAAAGAGGTTGATGGAAAAGCAGGTGAAAATGTTATAAATTCACTCAAGGAGATAGCTCCAGAGTTTGCTGATCTACTAATTGAATTTCCTTTTGGAGATATATACTCAAGAGATGCACTCGATCTACGTTCACGCGAAATTGCAACTATTGCCGCACTGACAGCAATGGGAAATGCAACGCCACAGTTAAAAGTACATATTCAAGCAGGACTTAATGTCGGACTTAAACAAAAAGAGATCGTAGAGATCATTATGCAAATGTCTGTCTATAGCGGTTTTCCTAGTGCTTTAAATGGTTTATTTGCAGCTCAAGAAGTGTTTCAAAACACAAAAGAATGAGAAACTCTTAGTAATTATATACTACAATCACACTATGAAAAACAACTACGATCTTATAGTTATTGGTGCAGGTGCTGCGGGTATCATGGCGGCGATCTCTGCCGCGCGTCAAGACAAAAAAGTTCTGCTACTTGAAAAGCTCCCACAGATAGCTGCCAAACTCAAAGCAACAGGTGGAGGAAGATGTAACCTCTCAAACACACTAAGCAATGAGGAGTTTATGGAGCGCTTTGGGCGTGATGGACGTTTTATGCGTGAAGCCTTAAAACAGCTTGACCATAAAGATCTTATCTCCTTTTTTCACTCTCTTGGGGTTGATACACATGCACCTGATGGCTACCGTATCTTTCCAACTTCTCATAGTTCTAGTACTATTATCGAAGCTTTACAAAAAGAGATAGATCGCCTCTGTATAACACTCATCTGCTCTGCAAAAGTAACACAACTTTTATGCGAAGATCAAAAGCTTAAAGGTGTGAGCACACTTACAGAAAACTATTATGCACCAAACCTTGTTATAGCTACAGGAGGGCTTGGGTACCCTACTTTAGGTGCCCAAGGCGATGGATACACTATGGCAAAACAACTCGGGCACAGTGTGAGTGCGTTGCACCCTGCCATGATGCCTTTAAAAACAAAAGAGCTTTGGGTTGCAGAGTGTCGTGCTAATACTCTTGCAAAGGTACAGCTTCGTGTAGACCTAAAAAAATATAAAAAGCTACGAGCATCAGGTGATCTTATCTTTACCAAAAATGGTATAAGAGGTCCTGTAGTTCTTGACTTTGCACGTGAGATCACACCTCTTTTAGACAAGTATAAAGAGGTTCCTATCTTGCTTAATCTTACAAAAGGGATGGATGAAGATGCACTCTTAAAACATCTTAAAAATACTCAAGAGAAAAACCCTGATGGGTCTATAATAGATCTTATAACTACACTTCTTCCAAAGGCACTAAGTCTACAACTTTGCGCACTCTGCGATATAGATCCAAAACAACGTCTCAAAAACATACAAGGGTATAAAAAAGAGAAGCTTATAAAAACACTTGCATGGACTCCCCTCACTGTTATAGGGCATGATGGCTTTAAGATGGCGATGATTACACGCGGAGGAGTGAGTCTCAAAGAGATAGACCCAAAAACGATGCAGAGTAAAATCATCAAAGGAGTCTACTTTTGTGGAGAGGTGATGAATATAGATGGTCCTTGCGGAGGTTATAATCTACAATGGAGCTTCTCTAGTGGTGCATTAGCAGGAAAAACTCTCTCACTTTAGCTTGTTTTATTGATAAAAGTAACGAATAGAAGCAAAACCATATACAGAGCAATTTTGTAAACTTTCTAACTCTTTGTCTGAGACAATACCGCCAAGGGCAAACACTTTGATAGAAACTTTTTGCAAAAGAGCTCTGAGATCTTCTACACCTTTTGGCTCCCCTTTGTTTGGTGTAGCAAAAATAGGGCTATATGTAACATAATCAGCTCCAAGTTGTGCAATATCTACAACCTCTTCATGACTATGGGTACTCACTATTACCTCCAAACCAAGCTCTTTAGCTTCTGCTATAACATTTTTATCTTTATAGATGATGTGTACTCCATCTGCACCTAAAGCATGTGCCATTTTCACATCGCTGTGAAGAAAACTTTTTATATTTTTATACTCTTTACCAAGGTCAACAAAAACTTTACAGAGGAGATCTGAGTAAGGGTTTTCTTTGTCTCGATAGAGCATAAATTCCGGCTGGTGAAGATCTAGAGCGTAAGAGAGTCTCTTCTTAAAAAGCTCTAGATCTTGTGAATAATGTTGTGGGTCAGTGATAAGATACTTTTTCATCACTTGTATTATACAGTAGTTGTTACGCGAAACCTTTACGCTGCTTGTTTCTTTAAAAGTTTTGCAAGGTCTTCTTGTGCATCACCTGTGAGATGCAGGTTAAAATTTTGTGCTAGAAAGTTAAAAATATCTTCATTTACAAACTGTGGTGGTTTTGGTCCAAGGTAGATATCTTTGATCCCCAAGCTAAAGAGTGCAAGGAGTATGATAACAGCCTTTTGCTCCATCCAAGAAAGGACTATAGAGACTGGCAGGTCATTGATCGGTGTATTGAGCGCTTCACTTACTGCTTTGGCTATCTCTACAGCTCCATTTGAATCATTACACTGCCCTAGATCTAAATAGCGTGGTATCTCTGTCCCTTCAATCGTACCAAAATCTATATCGTTAAAGCGAAACTTTCCACAACTTGAAGTGATAATAATACAATCTTTAGGAAGACTCTGAGCCATCTCTCTATAGTAGTTTCCTGCTTTACCTGGTGCATCGCATCCAGCGATCACAAAAAACTGTCTGATTTTTTTAGCTTGCAAAGCTTCTAAGATCTGAGGCGCTAAAGTCAAAATTGTTTTATAGTGATGCCCAGTCACAAGAGAAAGCTTATCATCCATTACAGTATCTTCACACTCAAGTGTTTTCTCAATTAAAGCATCAAAATTATCATCAACGATCTCGTTTCCACCCTCTATACCTACGATCTTATAAGTAAATACTCTATCTACATAATCAGCATCTTTTTTTGGCGGGACAATACAGTTAGTATTTACAACAAAAGTACCTTTAAATCTTTGCATCAACTCTACTTGGTCAAACCATGCCTTGCCGATATTTCCTTTAAGATGTGTATACTTTCTAAGCTCAGGGTAGCCATGAGCAGGAAGCATCTCAGAATGTGTATAGACATTTATACCTTTGTTTTGGGTTGCTTTTAAAAGCTTTTCCATCATCTCTAAGTTATGCCCACTTACTAAAATAGCTTTCCCTTCAACTCTGTTTTGATCTACAAGCACAGGAGTTGGAATACCAAACTTTTTTGTATGTGCATTAGAGAGCTTATCCATAACCTCTACGCCTGCACTGCCAACTTTCATAAGCTGTTTTATATGATCATCAAAGTTAAAATTTACATTGGTTAAAGTAAAATAGAGTGTTTCACTCATCACATCATCTACATTTTTTGTCTCTTGGGGTTGCAATTCATTGAGATGCTCACGGTAAGCACTCAAACCTTTAAGACCAAAGATCATTGTATCTTGAAGCCTTGCTAAGTTTTCATCTTTTCCACATGTTCCAACAACTGCACCTGTTGCACCACAACCATTTGGCATACTCATCTCACACTGATAACAAAACATACTCATGTTTTTTCCTTTATTATGTTGTGTGAGAATAATATGGAAATTAGTACTTTATTTCATTGATCAGGATCAACTTTACATATATTTTTGTTTGAGAGTAAAAAAATCAATTCTTCTTGGGTTTTGCACTTCTTGCTCGATAACTTCAAACTCAATAAAAACTTCACAGCCATTACAGTTACCTCCAGATCCATAAAAGACAACAAAGCTATTGCCTTTGCAAAGTGCTTGATACGGCAAATAAGTTCTCTTTTGCAACAGTGTACTTTTAATACCCTCTAGCTCATTTGGAAGTGGTATTTTTTTATGTTCTGGCATCAAATATGCCTCTCGCTTTACAAAAATATCTCCACCATAATAACCTTTGATCTCAAACTCTTTTGGGATCCTCATCTCATATTTTATAGGGAACTTCTCTTCTATAAGTTGTATACTAAAGTCCCTACACTCTAACTCTTGAGTACTTGTACTAGAGTGAACTGTTACCCCATCAAGCTTAAATTCAGCCGCTTGTACACCTAAGATAAGAGATAAAAAAACTCCACTTAATAAGAGTCTAAACATCTTAAATACATTTGAGTTTTTTGTCTTCATAAAAAAACTCAACCCCATTGCTTTTAAGTTTCCACATCTCATCTATACCAAACATCTTTTTCGTATTGAGTGCTTTAAAAACGATATCGTTTGCAAAAACTACAATAAGCTCATCTGTATCATTTTTTGCTATTGTTTTTACACTATTTTTCTCAAGTGATTCTCCAACAAACTCTAAGAGCTGATTGTATCGCTCAACATCTGTTTCAGGTAGTGTTTTTGATGCTATGGAGTTATCTTTATCTAAAAACTCCCACTCTTTAGCCATCAGAACTATATTATTATCAAACACTAAACCTAAAAGTGGATAGCCATAAAATGCACGTACATCTTCTACTTTTGCCTCAGAGATAAGCCCTAACATCTCTGTAAAGCACTGCATTTTTTTCTCATCTGTATCTAAAAGCTGTAAAAACTCTTCTCTTGCTTTTTCCTCTGCGATCAAACCTTTTGCATCTGTGACAATATTATGTCCAAAATCGATGCAATTATGTGCATTTATCGTTAGTTCTTCCTCATCATCAAATGTTAAACCATCTGCAATATGACATAACATGCTCGAAGATAAGGCAGAACTTATAAGATCTGTATAATCAGATCGTGTTGTAAAAGTAATACATATATCACGACCACTAAGCTCTTCGGCTGAGAGTTCCCAATCTTCAAGTAGCTCTTCATTTACATCATCTATCCAATACTCAAAACCACACTCTTTACCATCATACGTACAAGGCACAAAACCTTCATGTTCTAAAATAGAAAACTCTTCATCTACTGATAGTTTATCATCAACCTTAGAGATAGAATGTTGGAAACTTTCAAAGGAAGGAAGTTTTTCTTTATATGCAAATACTGATATATCAACCGACATAGACTTTCCTCTATTGATAATTTAGTTTTGCATATTATATATAAAAAAACTCAAAAAAACAAATATTGTTACAGTAGTGTCTCTACTCCTCTTTTAACTCCAATAACTCTTTTTTATCTATTATAGAGATCTTACGTTTTTCAACACAAATAATTCCCTTTTTTTTAAGAAGAGCTATATTACGAGACAATGTTTCTGGGGTAATATTTAAAATGGCCGCAATTTTTTTATGGCTCAACTCATGAAGATGTTTTTCATTTTCATAAAAAAACTTACAGATCTTTGCTAAAGTGCCCATTGTCATATTCATAGTGATCACACTTTGTAGATTTTTTATCTTATTTGAGAGTGACTGGATGATCTTAAAACTAATCTCAGGATTACGTAAAAAATGCTTTTCAAATAGAGGGTAATCGATCTCTAGTATAAGAGCATCTGTTTCACACACTGCAGTAGCAGGATAACTGATCTTTTGCATATGTGCTGTCTCAGCGATAAGAGTTTGTGCTTGAAAGAAGTGAAGTACCACCTCATTGCCTTTAGGATCAAGTTTATAAACCTTGAGTATTCCATCTAACAAGAGGTGAAGTTTATAAGGCGTTTCCCCCTCATAAAAGAGGATATTTCCTTGCGTATATTTTTTGAGTGATGAGATCTCATAGAGCTGTTTTTTTTCACTTACACTCAGTGTCTCAAAAAGTTCAACCTCTACTTTCATCTCTGAACTCGCTTTTTAGCCCATCGGATACAAAATCTCTTCATGCACTTTATCACATGCATCTAAGATCTCTTGGCTGAGCGTCAAGTTCATCGCCATAAGTGTTGCATCAAGCTGATCGGGTGTTGTTGCTCCAATAATAGTTGATGCAACAAAATCAAACTGCTTCGACCATGCTATAGAGAGAGTTGAGAGGTTGAGATCATAACGTTTTGCGATCTCAATATACTTTTGAGTCGAAGCAAGTGTTTTCTCATTTAAAAAGCGTTGTGCCATAAGACGCTGGCGTTTATTTGTAGAGTTTATATAGTCGCTAAAACGCCCCTTTGCTCCTGAGTCAAAGTTGTACTTTCCACTCAGAACCCCTCCTGCAAGTGGAGAGTATGGAAGCAAAGAGATCTCTTCACGACGACACACCGTAGAGAGTTCATCTAAAAAGCGACGGTTGAGTAAAGAGAAATTATTTTGAATAGACTCAAAACGTGCATACCCTTTTGCCTCACTTGTCATCAATGCTTTTGTTGTACCATAAGCAGTATCGTTTGATGTACCGATATAACGTACTTTTCCACTTTGCACCAGTCTATCAAAAGCTTTAAGACTCTCCTCAATAGGGACAACCGTATCAGGCCAGTGCATCTGATAGAGATCTATATAGTCTGTATCTAAACGTTTTAAACTCCCCTCAATGGCACGCTCTATATGAAAGCTGTCAATTGCTGTAAGTCCGTGACGAATAGGTGGAACAAACCAACCTGAAGCCGCCCCAGCAACTTTTGATGCCAAGATCACACTCTCGCGTGGTTTTGTTTTGAGCCAACGCCCAACGATCTCTTCTGTGATCCCTGCAAGTTCAGCAACTGGAGGAACAGGGTAAAGCTCTGCAGTATCAAAAAAGTTCACTCCCCCCTCATAAGCTTTGTCCATGATCTCAAAAGCTGTTTTCTCATCGGGAGTCTGGGTTCCAAAAGTCATAGTACCCATACAGATAGGACTTACACGAAGTCCACTTTTTCCTATATAGCGATATTCCATCATCTCTCCTTTATTCATCTTGTAGCGTAGCATTTGCTACTAAAGAACTCTCTAGCTCTTTTTTAGGTTTTATATTGCTCACTTTTTTAAGCATTGTAACTTGACTTATAAGATTACCCCGCCCTTCACTAAGTTTTTTAAACGCTTCGTTATAAGAGTCATTTGCCCGTTCTAAAGACTCTCCCACTTTTTTAAGGTCCTCAGTGAAACCATAAAACTTTTTATAAAGCTCTTCAGCTCTTTTATATACATCTGCAATGTTTTGTGCCTGACGTTCATAACGCCATGTATTTTCAACTGCACGCAAAGCGACAAGCAAAGTTGTAGGACTTACAAGTATGATCTTTTGTTTAAATGCACTGTCGTAAAGGTTTACATCACTCTCAAGGGCTAAGAGTAAAGCTCCCTCTATAGGAACAAACATGAAGATAAAATCTAAAGTATTGATCCCTTGAAGATCTTCATAGCGTTTATCTGCAAGCCCTCGAATATGCTCTTTGATCGAATACAAATGCTCTTTGAGGTAACGACTGCGCTCCTCCTCTTGCTCTGTTGCCATATAAGAATTATAAGCTACAAGGGAGGTTTTTGCATCAATAACTATATGGCGATCTTGAGGCAGATCGACAATAACATCGGGGCGAAATGCTTTGTTTGCATCATCTTTAAGACTCACTTCACGTCTATACTCATGCCCTTCGCGCAAACCTGAGCTCTCAAGCACTTTTTCAAGCACCATCTCACCCCATTTTCCCTGTTTTTTACTCTCACTTGAGAGTGCTTTTGTAAGATTTTGAGTCTCTTGACTCATCTTTTGGTTTAGCTCTTTTAAAAGCTTTAGTTCTTGTTGCAGAGCACTTCTGTCTTTTGATTCTTTATCATAAACATCTTCAACTTTTTTCTTAAACTCGCTAAGTTGCATCTTCATTGGGTTTAAAAGAAGTCCCAGATCTTTTTGATGCTGTTCGCTCATTTTTTTACTATTGTCGCTAAAGATCTTATGTGCAAGGTTTTCAAACTCTGTTTTGAGTTTTGCTTCGCTGTTTTGTAAGATCTCTATCTTCTCTTGCATCGCTTTGTTTTGTTCACTCAGACGTGTTTGAAGTATAGAGATCTCTCGTGTATCTTGATGTTTTTGTACTAAAAGCTCTTTTTTTTCCGCTTCAAGTTTAAATGAGAACTCTTTGAGTTCATCGATACGAAGGTCTAAGTTGTCTTTTTCAAGCTCACAACGCTGTTGTGTTAAACTCAACTCCTGTAGTTTCTCTTGAAGTATGAAAATGCTCTCTAAATGTTTTTGGTTTTTTCTATAGAGCAAAACAGAAAAAATGAAAAAGAAAACTCCTAGAGCTCCAAGAAAAATAATTATCTCCATAAAAAACCTTTAACTATTTGAGCTCACCCCAGTTATCACCAATATTCATACTCGCTTTTAGAGGAATATGCAACTCTTTGATCTCTTGCATGATCGTTTGAAAATATTCCCCCAACTCTTGGGCTTTTTGTGCATCTACTTCAAAGATCAACTCATCGTGGATCTGTAAGAGCATCTTAGCATCAAGCTTCTCTTTTTCAATACTATGCAGTATCTTATTCATACTTAGTTTTATAAGATCACTCGCACTCCCTTGAAAAACACTGTTGACCGATTCACGTTCGTAAGCAGCCCGAAACATAGGTGTTGCATTCTCATAATCAAAATAGCGTCTACGCCCAAGGAGTGTCTCTATATACCCTCTCTCTTTTGAACTATCGACAATAGAGCGAAAATAGCTCTTAACAGTTGGAAAAGATTCAAAATATTTTTCAATAATCTCTTTTGCCTCTTTTGTTGTGATCCCAAGTGTTTCAGAAAGTTTTTTTTGTCCCATTCCATATAAAAGACCAAAGTTTACTGTTTTTGCAATATTTCTTTTGGCATCAGCTTCCTCTTCTGTAAAAAGAGCTACAGCTGTTTGTCTATGAATATCTTTGTCATGCTTAAAAGCATCAACTAAAACAGGATCTTGCGAAAAGTGAGCAAGTAAACGCAACTCTATTTGTGAGTAGTCGATCCCTATAAGTTTTTTTCCCTTAGGAGCAACAAAAGCTTTACGAATTCTCGCACCAAGAGGAGTACGTGTTGGAATATTTTGCAAGTTCGGATTTTTAGAACTCAAACGTCCTGTCGCCGTTCCTGTCTGCACAAAAGAGGTATGAATACGAGAGTTTTGACTCTCTTTAGAGAGTTTTAAAAGTGGTTCGATATAAGTTGATGCAAGTTTATACACTTCTCTGTAGTCTAAAAGCAAAGGAATAATCTCATGAGCATCTTTAAGAGATTGCAACACCTTCTCATTGGTTGAATAACCTGTTTTTGTTTTTTTCCCAACAGGGAGATTGAGGTCTTCAAATAAAACAGCACCAAGTTGTTTTGTTGAGTTAATATTAAACTCGCTCCCTGCAAGTGTATGGATCTTCGAGGTAAGTTCAGATAAGGTTGCTTGTACCTCTTTTTGAAAACTCTCTAAAAAAGAGCTATCAACTTCGATCCCCTCTTTTTCCATCTGCAAGAGTGTTTGAATAAAAGGTCTCTCCACTTCAAAAGCTTCATCTATCAGTTCTGAAGCATTTTGAAGCTCTAACTTTTGAACAAAAAGGTGATAGAGTTTATAAGTTATAAGTGCATCTTCAGCAGCGTATTTACAAGCATCTTCAAGCTCTACACTTGCAAAGTTTTCCCCTTTTTTTACCGTCTCTTTAAAAGAGAGCATCTCATGGTTGAGAAGTTTTTCTGAAAGCTTATCTAAAGAGAGTGCACTCTCAGGATTTATAAGCCAAGCAAGAATCATGCTGTCTGCGTAAATACGAAGAGATCCTTCTTCTAAAAAACGTGTGATAAAGTGAAGATCAAATTTAATATTATGCCCCACTACAAGAGAGGAGAAGATTTTAACAATCGCCTCTTTTGCATCTTCTTTACCAAGCTGTTCTCCTACACCAAGATAGTTGTGTGCGATTGGAACATAATACGCTTTGTTTTCATCAAAACAAAAACTAAACCCTACGAGTGAATCTTGCGTATAATCAAGTCCCGTTGTTTCTGTATCAAAAGCGATAACAGTTGTTGGTTCTAACTCTTTTAAAACCGCATCTAACTTCTCTTTAGAACTTAAAAGTTCAGTAGTAAAGTGTAGAGATGTTTGTTTTTTCTGTTCCTCAACAACTCTCTCTTGAACCTCTTCTTGCTTCTCTTGGCTTACCATATTTTTAGCATGGAGTACACGTAAAACAGCGTTTTGTTCATATTTGACAAGCTCATCATAGATATTTAAAAACGGGTTTTCAACATCCATCTTATACTCTTCAAAATCAAAACTCTCTAAAACATCCTCACGTAAACTGACAAGTTGTTTGGACATATATGCCTGATCTTTTGATTCAATAAGCTTTTTTTGCGTAGCCCCTTTAATTGTCCCAATATTTTCATAAATCCCATCAAGTGTGCCATACTCTTTTAAAAGTTTCTCAGCACCCACTTTACCGATCCCTTTGACACCTGGAACATTATCAGCACTATCACCTAAAATTGACTGATAATCTATAAACTGCTTTGGCGTAACACCATACTTTTCAAAACATTTTTTCTCATCTACCACACTTTTTTTAATAGCATCTACAAGCACAATCTTGCCATCATCTATAAGTTGGTAGAGGTCTTTATCGTGAGAGACTACACGTACATTATATCCCGCCTCTTTTGCATGTTTTACAACACTTGCGATAATATCATCGGCTTCAAATCCACTTTTGCCAAGTGTTTTATAACCCATCTTATCGATCCACTCTATAGCTATAGGGAGTTGCATTGTAAGTTCTGGAGGGGGTGCTTGACGGTTTGCTTTATAGTTTACATCTATCTCATTACGAAAAGTGGGACCTTTTGAGTCAACTGCAAAAACAATATAATCGCTGTCATGATCTTTTTGCAAAGAGGAGATAAAGTTTGTAAAACCTGTTAAAAGCCCTGTGGGAAAACCCTCAGAGTTTTTAAGATGTTGTGGGAGAGCATAAAAACTGCGGAAAAAAAAACCAAAAGTATCTATGATAGTAACAGTTTTACTCACTACTGCCCTTCTAAAATATCAAGAACATCATCAACAGCATCTTCTAGAAGTTCGTGATTATATCCAGAATCATCCGCTTTTTTTAGACCAAAGTTGATCATCTGCTCTGTCAGTGGTTTATTTACAGGAACTATTGTTTTAACAATATGAAGCGCTGTGGAGTACTCACGAACATGTTCTGGTGCACTCGCCGGTGCATCAGCATAATGGAGCATATCTATAAACTCTTTGTCAAAACCCCAATGTTCAAAGATCATTGCAGCAACCTCAGCACTTGTAACTTCTGCATACGATTTTTCAACCTGCGCTATATTACTTGAGTTTTCTACTTCTGATGCAAAGCTGATCACCTCATCTTCTTGAATTACATTGTTTGCAATTAAGATCTTTCCTGTCTCTTGTAAAAAAGCAGCCAAATGAAGTTTCTCTGCTTTTTCTTTGTCTATTTTACTGTACCAACGATGCATTAAAACAGCTTGCAAAGAAGAGATCTCTGCAAATTTTTCACTTGTAATATTGTACGGTTGCATATCTACATTGAGGAGTTTGCGCACAGCGTTTCCTGTAGCGATAGTACGTGTCATCTCCATACCAAAAAGTGATACTGCTTGTGAAACGTTTCGGATCTCTTTTCCAAAACCGTAAAGTGGAGAGTTTGCTGCTTTTAAAAGGTTTGCTACAATCATCGGATCTTTATCTATAACCTTTGCTAAATCTCCAACACTGCCATCTCCTGATGCAAATAAAGCATTAATATCTGTTATAGTTTTTGATAAAGGCGGTAAGGACTTAATATTCTCTATGATTGAACTTTTCACTATTTCCCTTTGTAGTTTCTTTTGTATTGTAAAGTTATTATAACACTTTTAATGACAATCTGTAAGAGTTTTACTCGGATTTGCTATATATTCATAACCATTATAAACTGTATAAAGACCATAAAGTATAACAGCAATAGAGGAGAGACTCATCATCATATTGCGAAAACTTGTAGCTGATGTTAGCGATGTTAAAAAGCCTAAGCCAAACATTGCAGGAATTGTACTTAAACCAAAAATCGCCATCACTAAAGCACCATAAAGTGGATCAGCAGTACTAGCCGCGGTAATAGCAAAAAAGTAAACAAAGCCACAAGGTAAAAGACCATTGAGCATTCCTAAAACAAAAAAACTCAAATTTGATTTAGAGTTCAGCACTTTTTTAAAAGCATTTTTATAGATGCTAGAGGAGGAAAATGAGTGTTCTATAAGTGTTAAAAATTTGATCTTTCCAAGTAAGGAAAGTCCTGCTAAAACCATAAAGATCCCAGCTATACTTAAAAGCACACCATTGGCTGTATTACTAAAAGTTGCTACACCACCTAAAGCACCAAAGAGTGCTCCAAGAATGGTATATGTCGTTACTCTTCCAATAGAATAAAGAAGGTGTGCCGCCCCTTGCGAAACTTTTGAAGAACTAGGTTCAATTTTTATTGTAGAGTAGGCAAGCACTATTCCTCCACACATCCCTATACAGTGTCCAAAAGATCCTAAAAAAGCGATACTTATAATCGTTATAATATTAACGGTTTCCATTATATTCCTAAAAGCTTTTTACGAATTGCAGGATTATTAAGAGTCTCACCTCTTAACATTTTCAGGCGCATCGTATCAAAATCTATAAATCCCTCTTGGATCTTTTCATAAGCACCAAAGCCATAGCCCATCGGAGTTTCATCTCGTAGTGAGAAAAAAGCTTCCTTTGCATCGATCCATTTTTTTGTATCTTTACTCATGACCCAAATCACCGCTTCATCTTTAAATGGTTTATCTTCTAACCACTGGACAAACCCACCATGATCATGAAAAAAATAGGTTTTCCCTGTAGGCGAGATCACTTGCGAAGCATATTCTAAAGTATCAATCACCATGCCACAGTCACTATCTTGGTATTTATGTAAAACTATCTCCAAAGGTTTTTTTTGGGTATTGCCCTCTTTTATAACTACCATATTTTGTGCACTTCCTAATGATAAAAATAAAACTGTGATAAATCCGACAAGAAAGAATACAACAAAAAAAGGGAGATATTTCTGCACCATCAAAAACCTTAAAAAACGAGGAAAAATATATTGAGAAACCTCTAAAATAGAGATGCATTTTAACATAAAAAAGAAAACTCTTTTTTTAAGTAAACTAAAGCGTGAATATTGCTACAATGACTCAATAATGAACATCTATGGAATAAAAATGCAACAATCTAGTGCGCTCTTTTTACAAGAACAAAACTATACACAACATAAGCTTGATATAATTGATAAATATATGTTGCTTACCTTTTCTGATCTTGAAGGCAATATCACGGATGCAAGTCAAGCTTTTTTAGATTTTACAGGCTATACGCGTGAAGATATTATAGGTAAAAACCATAGTATTTTTAAACACGCAGATGTTGCAGATGACTATATAAAAAAGATGTGGCGGGTACTTTTAAAAGATAAAACTTTTCGTGGAGAACTTAAAAACATTAATAAAAAAGGTGTCTATTTTTGGATCAAAATTATTATTGAGCCTATCTTCGATAAAGAAAATAACAAAGTGGGTTACCTAGCTATCCGTGAAGATATCAGTTCTCAAAAATCACTCGAAGAGCTCTCTATAAAAGATCCACTCACCCAATGTTACAATCGAGCTCATTTTAGCGATATATTTAGAAAAGAGTTCGCAAAAGCACAACAAAGAGATCATAGTGTCGGTTTGCTCTTAATCGATATCGATTTTTTTAAACTCTACAATAAAACCTATTCACACCAAGATGGAGATGATGCATTAGTAAAAATTGCTTCTAGTATTAATGCTATTGCATCTACAGAAAAGCTCAAACTCTTTCGTTTAGCAGGTGGGGAGTTTACACTCATTACAAATGCCTATACTGATGAAGCACTCCAAGAACTTGCACACAAAATTATTAAAACAGTACGTGATCTTGCTATTTTACATGAAGAATCAAAGATCTCTGATTTTTTAACTGTATCTATCGGTGCTGTTAACCTGCAACAACTTGAAGATATCTCTATCAATGATCTCTTTAATACAGCAGATCAAAATCTTTATGTAGCAAAAAGAAAAGGGCGCAATACCCTTCAATTTACAACAAATATAGATCGTATATCTTTTGAAAATGAGGTGGATGAGATCACACATCTGCCAACAAGGGTAAAACTCAATGAAGACCTTGGCAAGATCAAAGAAAATGCAATGGTGATCCTTTTGCATATCAATGATTTTAATTTTTTCTCAGAACAATATGGGATCTCATTTATACAAAAGATGCTTGTCAAACAAGCAAAAGAGTTACGCTCTATTCTTTTAGATACACATGGAACTGTTTACAGGCTCAATATTAACGAGTTTGCTATTTTAGTGCGTGATGAAAAACAGTTTGAACGCTATCTCTCTTTGGTTAAGTTTTCTGTTTTAGCACATAATAAATGTGAGTTCAAAGAGGAGGATGGCAAAGAGATAGTTGTCACCTTTACAGCGGGGATCTCTTATGGGGTGCATCAACTTCTTCGAAAAGCCAACATGGCACTTCAAGATGCCTTTAAAAGTATGTTAAGTTACGCTATATATGAAGAGGATGAAAATGTTTTACTCTACCATAAAAACCGACTGCATAATCTCTCAATCTATCAAGAAGCACTTCAAAACGACAAAATTATTCCCTACTTTCAACCTTTGGTTGATACAAAAACACAAAAAGTAGTAAAGTATGAAGCTCTTGCACGTATCGAAAAAGAGGATGGAGAGATCATAACACCAAACTTTTTTTTAGATGTTGCAAAAGAGGACAAAACTTTTGAATATTTTACAAGACAACTTTTTCAAAAAGTTTTTAATATCTATGCCAAAAATGATATAGAGCTTTCTTTGAATGTAACCTATGAGAATATTATCTCTCAAGAGTTTCTAGGATACCTTGAAAATCGTCTTATTAAATATGGAGGGGAAAAACTCACATTTGAACTTATAGAATCTGAAGAGATACTTGACTATAAGGCAGTGAGCAATTTTATAACTTTTGTCAAAAGATATGGCTGTAAAGTGGCTATAGATGATTTTGGTAGTGGTTACTCCAATTTTACAAACCTTGTAAAACTTGAAATAGACTATATAAAGATAGATGGTTCTATCATACAAAAGCTCTCCACAGATCCAAATGTGATGGTAATGACAAAATCACTTATAAACTTTGCAAAAGAGACCAATATAAAAACAATTGCTGAGTTTGTAAGTTCTAAAGAGATTGTCAAGCAGGTTAAAGCCTTAGATATTGATCTCTTACAAGGCTACTATTATGGAGCACCACAACCCCCTTCATATTATGGGCTTATCACCTCTTGAGCCATAGGGTGACAAACATCGACTGTCTCTTTGAGCTGCTGTTTTTGAATATGTGTATAGATCTGGGTTGTCAGCAAAGAAGCATGTCCTAAAAGCTCTTGAACTACGCGTAAATCTGCACCTCCGCTAATAAGTGCTGTAGCATAGGAGTGTCGCAAAACATGAGGGGAAACTCCTAAATATTTTTGGGTGATTTTAAAAGCAGAGATACGGCTTAAACCTTTTCCTTGATAGTTATACCATACAAGGTCTCCTCTAAATGAAAGTTCTTCTAGATAAGTAAAGAGTGCTTCTCTTGCAGCTAAAGCTATAGGGACGATACGCTCTTTATCCCCTTTTGCATGGCGAATATGTAACCACTCCCCTTCTATATCTTCTCGCTTTAAAGAGAGCGCTTCACTAATACGTGCTCCAGTTGCATAAAGAAAAAGGATCAAAGCATAATCACGCAGTCCTATCCATGAAGTCGTATCGATCAAAGAGAGTGCACTTTGGATCTCCTCATACGATAAAAACTTTGGAAGCAATTTTGGGATCTTAGCTGTATGGAGTTTCTTTTTTTCTTGCATAAAATGGTTTTTATAACAAAATGCAAAAAAAGCGTTTACGGAGGAGAGTTTACGATTTAATGTACGTTTGTTTTCATAGCGTGATAAAAGTTCAAGGAGTTTTTTTGTATCAAGTGCTATAAGAGGTTTGTGCAGACTCTCTTCTATCTGCACAAGATCTGTTTTATAAGCATTTACACTTTTTTTATTGAGTGCTTTTGTAATACTTATATATTCTAAAAAAGCTTCAAGCTCATTGGACATAACCACCCTAAAGACTACTCTAGGTCTAAAGCAAGGTCATCTGTATAAAATGTCGTATTGCTACTAAAAGTATAACCTTCTGAGATCTCAGCTTCATAGATCTCATAGCTTTGAAGGTCTTTATTTAAAGTTATAAGATAGCCCTCTTTTTCCAAAGCATAAAGTGTATCATCTTTATAAATAAGTCCTAAAAAGTGTGCAAAAGGAAATTTTACTTTTGCATTGATTTGCAGATCTGGTGTCAAAGAGATAATCTCCCCCTGCTTCGTTGCAATATAGAGATTTTTTTCATCATAAGCCACATCACGGATCTCATAATCTACACGGACCTCTTGTTGTGCAAGTGAAAGGAGAGTATGACTTGTTGCAGCTAAAAGCTTATCATCTAATATATGAAAGAAAATAACATTATTAAAATGCTCTTTTGAACTTACTATCACCGTACGCAACTTTTTTTTGAGTTGCGCATTTACAATAACAATTTTTCCATCTAAAGTGAGATATAACACAAGATCTTTCATGAAATGAGGGCTTACTATACGCGAATCTAATACTAATGGTGCACCACCCTGCTCTTTAAATAAAAGCTCTTTTGAACTTATAGAATAGAGTGCCATCTCATTATCAGCAAAAAGAACTGCAAGTAGATCATCTTGTATACTTGCACTTGCTATTGTTTTTTTAAGTTCAAACTCTTTTTTAAGTGTAGCATCTGCCAAATATTCTAGTGTTAAATCTCCTTCAACACTACTACTTAAAACCCAACCATCACTTATGCCAAGAAGCCTGTATTCGTCTGAAATCTTAAAATCAAGTACCTTATCTTCAAAAAGCACTTTAGAGTTTTCTAAAAGAGCGGCACTATTGCCAATATCTGCAACTGCGGCTTCTATCTGTTTTGGTTCTTTCCATGTTTGTATGACATTTTGGGGTTCATATACTCTTTTTGAGCTACATCCACCAATAACAAGAACTAAAAAGGATAGAGCAACAGAGTTCTTAATTATGTTTTTCAAGATCTATTTTACCCCGTAATGTGAGAGTATTTTTGCAAGTTGTGCAAACGAAGAGTCTTGTGAAACCGATGCAAGTTTTTGATGTGCTTTTTCCACCTTATTTTCTTGAAGCAATAAAACCGCACTTTGAATCAGTGCAAGGTCTTTATAAATAGCTCCCTGTTTTTTTGCATAGCTATCTAACGCCTCAACACTTTTTGCACTTTCATACTCTGCAAGGTCTTTGACAACAAGAGTTTTTGACTTTTTTAACTCTTGAAGTGTTTGGGAATCTTTTTGCGCTATAGCTTGAGCATAACGCCAAACATTATAAAGCTCTTGAGAATTTTCTTTGAGTTTACGAAGTGCTTCTTCATTTGTATTATCTTTTTCTAATGTACGCAATGCGCTGTTTGCTTGTACTATACGCTCTTGATCTTGTGCATCATATACAATATTTGCACCAACTAAAACTATAATAGCTACAACAGAACCTATCATCCACATCTTGTATTTTTTTACAAAACGTTCTGTAACAACTGCTTTTTCAAAAAATTTCTCTTCTGAACTTAGCTCACTTCTCACCATATCAATATTTTCTTTTAAACTCAACAAAAATCCTTTAAACTCTACATTACATTTATTCACGGTGATAATAGCGCATAGTTTGTTAAAGTTTCATTATGAGCCCTCCCCCTCTTTTAAAGATTAATTCTTAAGTTTTTTTTGTTACAATCTTTTCAAAAAATATTATGAACAGAAAGTGATCCCATGCAAGTAGATAACGAACTTTTAAATAGATTAGAAAAACTCTCTATGCTCAAAATTGATACAAACAAGCGTGAAGAGGTGATCGAACAACTCTCTCAAATTGTAAACTTTGTTGATAATCTCAGTGAACTTGATACACAAGGTGTTGCAAGTACTTTTGCAATGGATGCAAGTGCAACACCTCTTCGAGAAGACACAGCAAAATGTGAAAGTTCTATTAATGATTCTATTTTAGAAAATGCTCCAAGAAGTGAAGAACATTTCTTTATAGTACCAAAAATAATTGAGTAACTCATGCTTAGTATTTATGGAATAAAAAACTGTGACAGTGTCAAAAAAGCGATCGCTTTTTTCAAAAAAAATGATCTTGCTTATAATTTTATTGACTTTACACAAACACCTGTAGAGGAGAATAAAATTCAAAATTGGTTGCAATACACAGATACAAAAACCCTCTTTAATAGTCGTTCTACAACTTATAGAGAGTTAAAACTCAAAGAGCTTAAGCTTGATGATGCACAAAAAATCATCTGGATGGCAAAAGAAAATAAACTGATTAAGCGACCTGTAGTAGAATATAATGATACAATAGTTGTTGGATTTAATGAAGATAATTATAAAGGAGTTTTCTTATGAGTCAAGAAACACAAGCAGCTGCAGAACAACCTAAAAAAGTAACCGATATAAAGAAATTACTTAAAAGTGTTCTTGCTTACGGTTCTTCAGATCTACACCTTGTTGTAGGGAGTGAACCTCAAATTCGTATCGATAAAGAGTTACGTCCACTTAATCTTGCTGTACTCAATGCAAAAGATGTTGAAGAGATGGCATATTCACTGATCGAAGATAAACAGAAGAAACTATTTGAAGAAGAAAGTGAACTCGACTTTTCATTTGAACTTGATAATATCGGACGTTTTAGAGCAAACTACTACCGTACTATTTATGGTATTGCTTGTGCATTTCGTATGATTCCTATTGATATTCCTACTCTTGATGAATATGGTAACCCTCCTGTATTTAAAGAGCTTATAAAAAAAGAAAAAGGGCTTATTTTAGTTACAGGTCCTACTGGTAGTGGTAAATCAACAACCCTTGCTTCTATGCTCCATGAGATCAACCTTACAGAAAGACGCCATATTATCACCGTTGAAGACCCTGTTGAGTTTGTACACACTAATATAAAATCTCTTTTTTCACAAAGGGATGTTGGAGACAATACAAAGTCCTTTGCAGCTGCACTTAAATATGCACTCCGTCAGGATCCTGATATTATCCTTATCGGGGAGATGCGTGATGCTGAAACAATTGGAGCAGCTCTTACTGCCGCTGAAACAGGTCACTTGGTTTTTGGAACACTTCACACCAACTCAGCACCAGGGACTATTAACCGTATTATTGACGTATTTGATGGTGAAGAACAAGCGCAAGTTCGTGCGCAACTTGCTTCATCACTTGTTGCTGTTGTCTCACAATCACTTATCCCTAGAGTGGGTGGAGGAAAAGTGGCAACACAAGAGATCTTAATCTCTAATCCTGCGATCGCCAATTTAGTACGTGAAGATAAAGTACACCAGATCTATTCGCAAATGCAGTTAAATCAAGGTGAAACGCGTATGACAACACAATCTCAACAACTTCTAGAACTTTTACAGAAAAAAGTTATCTCTAAAGAAAACGCTATCAAAAACTCTAATCGCCCTGATGAGTTCCAAAAAATGTTACGTGATCTTTAAAATTAATAAATTTTTCTACTTAATACAAAATTAACACTTTCACTTTATACTTCTCCTAAAAATCAGGAGAAGATAGAGTAATGAATTCATTCTCAAAAAGTGTTCCAACAAGATATTTACACTCTTTTTTACTCTCTGCAACACTTTATTTTGCTCTATTTGCACTACTGTTTCTTTTCTCTCAAACAAAGGAGGAATTGAGTCCAAAAACAGAAAGTATAAATACAATAGCTATTCATTTAAAAAGTTACCCTATAGCCAAACAACCGATAAAAACAACAAAAAAAGTTCCACCAGTTCAAAAACAAAACGTATCTGAAATAAAAAAAGAAAAAGTGATTCAGAAAAAAATTCCAAAACTAAAAAATACTCACTCAACTCAAAAAGAAGTTGTTAAAAAAGAGAGTATAAAAAACACACAAGCTCTAGTCCACAAAGTAAATCAACAAGAAACTTTAAAAACTCCAAAAATAGAAGTTTCTTCTAAAAAGTTCCTAAAAACCCAAAAAAATTTGCAAGAACAACAAATTGCTTTTGAAAAACAACAAACTCTTGTACTACAACAACAAAAAGAGCTCAAACAAAATCTTTTTATAGAGCAATTAAGAGAAGAGATAAATAAAAACAAGTCATATCCAAATACAGCACGAAGAAGAGGAGTTGAGGGTTTTATAGAGATGCACTTTGTTCTTTATGCGAATGGAACAGTAGGTAATATATCTTATATTGATGGCAAAACCCTTTTTCTAAGATCTGCTCAAGAAGCTATAGAGAAAAGTTTCCCTCTAAAAGTAGAAAACAACCTCTTTGTATTTCCAAAAGAGTTTAAAATTAAACTTTTATATAAACTTATATGATCTTCTAAGTTCTAGATCTATATTCTGTGATATAATATAACATCAAAAGTTCTTTAAGGGGAAACATGAAAAAAGCTTTCACTATGCTCGAACTTGTTTTCGTAATAGTTGTTATAGGGATCTTAGCTGCTGCAATTTTACCACGTATGGATAGAGACTCAGCTGCGGAAGCAACTATAAAGCTTCAATCAGATATACGTTACGCACAACATCTTGCACTTGTTGATGATAAATATGATGCAGGTAATGCTAACTGGGCTCAAAATAGATGGCAAATTCGTTTTAATGGGAATAGCTACTCTATTACAAGCATGAATAACACTGTGTTTGCTAGAGATCCTGAAACAGGAAACAATATAACTGTGAATCTTAATGCTGAATATGGTGCTACCATCGATCTAAATAATTGCGATGGAGGAGCTACAGTAATCAGTTTTGATCATTTAGGACGTCCAATGACTGGGAATTTAAGTGCAACACCTTATCCTGCACTTGGAGCAAATAACGGAAGCCTCTTAACAGTAAATTGTGTGATTGCCGTAACAGCAGACGGAGATACTTTTAATATTACAATATCCCCAGAAACAGGCTATGTTCAAGGGATCTAAAAGAGCTCTTAAGGCTCTTTTCGAAAACGAATCATCTTAAAACGTTCCCCTAAAAAATTAGGCATAAGAAGCATCTTTGCTTTTTCAAGTTCTTGTTTGTATATCTTCTCTTCTACATTTTTTTGCAGTATCTCTAAAAGTTCTAAAATACCCATATCAACAAGTGCTACCATTTGGGCTTTGCACTCTACAAAAGCTACACCAGCTTCATCAAAAGCATCTTTTACATGTGCAAAAGTTACATCATAGGTGATATCAGAAGTTCCAAAAAGCTTTTTGTGGTCTGCTTCTTCGTCAAAATAGGGAAGCACTTTATGTTTCGTATAGATACGCAATGAAAAATCTGGTCGTGCTTGCATCTCGCCATAATCAAAACTGATAAATTCAAATTTTTTAGCAGCTCCTGCCATTTCTTGTGCAAATGCTTCATATCCACACGCTATTTCACCCTTCTCTTTATGATATTTTTTTGCTTTATCACTTACCCAAAGATCTTCTTGATCAAACTCTATTTTATGATCTTTAACTCTTGCTATTTTTCCTTTAAAATAAAGTTCACAAGGGAAAGCATCAAAGATCTCATTTGCTACGAAAAAAGCATTTTCACAACTCATTTCTGAGAGTGATTTATAATGTTTAAGTTTAATGACATCACCAAAGCTCTCAGCAAAATATTTTGTTTGAAACTCCTGCATCGCTTCAAAACGCTCAACAATAGCAAACTCAAGTGTTTGTAAAAGCTCGGGACGAAGTGTATGGATAAACTCTATTACATCTGCTAAAAAATACCCATGATGAGCTCCTATCTCACAAATGACACTCTCTTCTTGTAAAAAGCCCTCATCTATACAGCTGATAATATGTTTTGCAACACTTCCGCCAAAAAACTTACTTGTACTTACCGCTGTATAAAAATCTCCCTTTTTACCTATTGTTTTGTAACTTGCATAATAGCCATCTTCACCATAGAGCCACTGCACCATATATTCGCTAAACTTCATCTACTCACTTTCATTACTATACATCTCATAGAGTGTTAAAAGTTCGAGTTGTCTGTCAAACTCAAAAAGCTCTATATCTAAATGTTGCATCTTATAAGAGTTTTCTAGTAGAGCTACATCATACTCTGTTTTGTAACCAACATCAAACAACTTTTGCGTATCTTCTAAAAGTTTTTTATAAAGTTTTTCATTCTCTTGACTCAATGTGATCTTCTTGTCAAAATTGTTAATATTTTGCATCACCTGCTCGTAAGCAGCTTCAATCTCTCTTTTTTTGTCTTTTTGTAAAGTTGTTGCTTGAAGATATGTAAGACGTGATGCTTCATATTCATCGTAACTATTAACATCAAGTGGCATAGAGATCTTAAGACCATACGTAGCATAATCTGTCTCTCTGGTAGAACTTGTTTCACCCAGAGTCTGCCCTGCAAAATTTAGATTTTCTGTTTTATCAAAATTGTATCCTGCATAAAGACTAAACTGAGGTAAATACTTTGCAAAAGTAACATTTTTTGTATAGTAACTTTTTTCACTCTCCATCTGTGTGAGTTTATAGCTAATATTATGGAGTAAAAACTCTTCACGCTCGATCAACTCTAAGCTTGGAAGAGTAACTTCTGCATAAGAGACATCACTGATCACACGAAGTTGTGATACTAAACGCTCTTTAGAGGCTTCCAGATCATAAAGTACCTGTTGCACCTCATTTTTTTGTATAATCGCATCATCTAAAAAGCTAGAATCTATCTGTCCGCTCATATACTGCTCTGTTTTTAACTCAAGGTTGATCGCTGCATTATCAATAAGAAGATGCTGTTTTTCTATACGGATCTCACTTTGTTTGATCTGCATCAACAAACTCAAAGCATCTTTAATCAACTTTTTCTTTGCAACTTCTGCTGCATATTGACTATAGAGTCTTGAAGCTTCAGCGAAACGGATACCAAAAAGGATCCCACCACTTTGAAAGATAGGTTGATCAATACTGATAGATCCTTTTGTAGTTGTGGTCTTAGTATCATAGGCTTCACTTATACCGTATGAGTAATTCAGTGTTATAGGAGAGATCCATGTATCGCGCAAAAGATCACTGCTTGCATCAATACGCTGCTCCTCTAACTCATAAAAATAGCGTTTATTCTGAGAAATATACTCCTCTAACGACTGCTTTTGCTGGGCAAAAGTACTACTAGAGAGAAGCGAGAGCGTGATTAAGTGATGTAAAACCTTCATCGATTTCCTCTTTTGTAATAGTTAATGCAGGAAGCAATCTTAAGGTATCACGTCCCGCTTTTAGAACCATCACACCCTCTTCTCTTGCTTTTTGAATAATAGCACCTAAAGTAGCATTATCTTTTACACGTAGACCACACATCATTCCGATCCCTACTTTTGCAGTAAAAAAGTTTGGATATGCTTTATAAAACTTTTCAAGTTCACTATCAAAATATGCTATTGTCTGTGCTAGTGTTCCCAAACTATAACTCTCTTGTAAAATATCTATCACTTCACAAGCTGCTGTGGCACTTAAATAGTTTCCGCCAAAAGTAGATCCATGATCTCCTGCACAAAAAATATCTTTTTTCCCAGTCATCACAACACCAATAGGTACGCCACCACCTAAACCTTTTGCAAGGGTAATAATATCTGGTTCGATCTCAAAAAGGTTTGATGCAACAAACTCTCCGGTTCTATAAACTCCAGTTTGCACTTCATCAATTATAAGAAGAATATTCTTCTCTTTAAGAAGCAGTGCAAGATCTTGCACTGCTTGTTTTTCTAAAGGCTGTACACCACCCTCACCTTGTACAAGTTCTATCATTACTGCACAGGTATGATCATCCAAAAGTGAAGGGATCTGCTCAATATTTTGTGCATAGACAAAACCATCTGGAAATGGTCCAAAGTAGTTATGCATTGCTTCCTGTCCCGTTGCTTTTACTGTTGTAATAGTTCGTCCGTGAAACGAATGTTCTAAAGTGATAATTTTATAACGCTTTATCTCTCCATCTTTTTCACCATATTTGCGTGCAATTTTAATTGCACCTTCATTTGCTTCTGCACCACTATTTGCAAAGAAACACTTCATATCATACCCACTTGCTTCAACAATTTTTTGAGCTGCTTTTGCTTGAGGTGCCATATAGTATAAGTTTGAGATATGTGTGATCTTATGTAGTTGTTCACAGAGTGCATCACTTACTCTTTTATTTGCATGTCCAACACTACACACAGCGATACCTGAAGTAAAGTCAATATACTTTTTCCCCTCAGCATCTATCAAACGTGCATTTTCTCCACTAACAAACTCTACATCAGCACGTGCATATGTTGGAAGTACATATTTGTTGTCTAACTCTTTTATATTACTCATATTGCTTTTACCTTTACTTTATTCTCTTGATATATTGCATTTTTTCCATCTAAGGAGTGCCTAGATGATGTTATATTATTTATTTCTGGTGTTCCACTATAAAGAACTATACAATCTTTTCGAATTGTATCATCAATCTTTGCTTTTAGAATCACAGAACCATTTTTTGAACAAATTTCAAGCTCTTGATCTTCTTTAAAACCACTCTCTTTGTGTAAGTATACATACTTTTCCCTATAAAACTGTGAGTTGAGACTTTTAGCACTTTTAGGGGAGAGTACAAACATATCTTCTTGCATATTAAAATCAGTATCATACTCTTCTAAAAAGCAAAACTCCCCATCGTCTGTATCAAACCCTTCTATATAGGGTATCTCTTCTCTTTTTTCAACTTGCCAAGAACCATCTATTTTCTGTACGGCAAAATTTTTAAAGTGGTTTATATAAAAAGCTTCATCCTCTAAAGGGATCTCAAATTTTTTACATAGATACGCGCTTAATTCATACTCACTGATCCCATAAGAGTTCTCAAGAACTTTTGGCATAGCCAACATCGCATTATGAGAGTATGATGTACGGACATCTGCTTTTTCCAAAAAACTTTTTGCAGGGATCACAAGATCTGCTTGCTTACTTGTTTCATTTTCATAAAGTCCAAAATAGACAAGTGTTTCTAGCTCTTGCATCTGTGCATATACACGAGAGCTATCAGGCATTTGTGCAAAAGGATTTGCAGCTTGTACTACAACATTTTTAAACTTTGAAAACTCTGTATTAACTTTTGAGACTCTTTTTGCTTTTGTTACAAAAGGGCTCTGTATACCCTCTTTTGAATCTCCAAGATAAGCAACACCACAGCCCTCTTTTCCAAACAGACCAAGCATTACGCCAAAAGCATCAATAGCACGCATTACATCTGCACCATCGCTATACTTTTGAAGTCCTGCACCACAAACTATAGCAACTCTTTTACCTTTAATAAGTTCAAGTATAGCTCCTATTTGACCTAGAGTCACATCAATTGCTTCAAGTGTTGCTTTTATACGAACTGTTTGTGTAAGTTCATAAAACTCTTCATACTCTGTTGCGTATTTTTCAACATAAGCTTTATCAAAACCATTTTCTATATGTAAAAAACGACATAATAAAAGTGCTAAATAGAGATCTCCGTGTGGCTTTAACTGTATATGTAGATCTGCCATCTGCGCACTTTTAGTGATACGTGGGTCTATAACTATTATCTCTTTATCTTTTAGTAAAGGGAGCAAATGTGAAGAGGTTACATGTGGATTGCGTCCCCATAAAATAAGCACTTCAGATTTTGCAATCTCACTTAAGGGCATATTTTTATTACTGCCTCTGCCTTGTATAATACCAGCTTCCCCTGCCCCATCACAAAGACTTCCTTCTGTCAGTACTGCTCCATAAGAAGCAAAAAAATGATCACTTACCTCTTGCATCAGCCCCATATTGCCACTCCCCCTATAAAAAAGGGTCTCTTGTGCTTTTGCACTTTGCAAAATCTTTTCAAGCTTTTCTAAAGCTTCTTGCATAGAGATCTCTTGCCCTTTATAACGTGCTGCTTTTATCCGTTGATGATCAAAATAATGGTTGAGATGGGGACATAAAAAACCTTGTGTATGTCCCTCTTTTACACCCATTAGTTTTTTCTTAGAAAAAATCACTTCGCATGCGTCATAACAATCAAGAGGACATGCTGTTTTGTTTTCATTCATCTCTAAGTTCAACCTTCACAAGTTGAGAAAAAAGTTTTGGAGCATCAATAATGATCTGTGCCATATATTTAGAGATATTAGTTGTATCGGCAATTGAGAGAAGACGTGATACTTTATATTTTGTTTTTTGTCCATCTATATAAACCACTTTTTTCTTTGCATCTTCTACATCTTCTGTATCTAAAAATATTGTTAGTTTTGCTTGCGAAGTATCTGCTATTTTTGCCAAAGGTGTTGCAACGCCTACAACTTGCCCCACTTTTACATCTAAACTATAAAGAGTAAAACCCTCAGCACTTAACTTTTTATCTTGGATACTTTTTTGAAGTTGTGCTCTTCTTAACTTCAGATCTGCTATTTGAACTTCTAAATTATCGATCTCTTTTTGTGTATTGAGGTAAAGGTTTTCACTTGTTACAAGATCATGAAACTCTTTATCTTTTTCTATAGTAGATTTGACTTTGAGATTTTGTATACGGGTATAGTTCTCTCTTTTTTTGAGAAGAGATGCTTCAAGGTTTTGCATCACTTTTTTGTTTGCCACTAAAATATCATCTAATAAAAGAAGCTTCTGTTCTAAAAGTGTCAACTCTTGTGTGTCAAGATATGAATCGATAAGAAGATAAGGTTTTTGTGAAAGTTTTTTCCCCAACATATCTTCATCTAAAAACAACACTTCACCGCTCACATTTGAAGATATTTCACGCAATTCATAAGGTTCAACTTTCGAGTAGTACACCTTTGCAAAAAGAAAACTACTCACTAAAAAAAGAGACACTACTATTTTCACTTATACGCCTTTATTAAAAAAATAGATATATTTTACCATTTCATGATTAACATTCAAGCATTGTTTCATTTTTATTTAGCTATTATCCTATCATATACTTCTCTTATAAAGGGTACACATGTCTGTTTTAGATAATGTAGATGCGGCTACAAACCTTGCCAAAAATAATGAACTGCAACTTTTAGTTTTTAGAATTAGTGAGGATGCAGATTCAGCATATTACGCAATCAATGTTTTTAAAACCCGTGAAGTTGTTGAATCAAAAAACCACTTTCTTACACAGATCCCTTCTGCACATAGGTTGCTTGAGGGAACTATTACTTTAAGAGGTTTACAAATTCCTATCTTAAATCTTCCTAGCTGGCTTGGAGTATCTCTTAAAAGTGATGAGATAAAACGATCTAATATTTTAATCTGCGATTTTAATGGTGTGATAATAGGTTTACGTATTATGTCTGCATATCGTGTGATCAAAAAGAACTGGAACGAGATGCACGCACCTGATAGCTATCGCCTTAAAAATGATGGCTTGGTTATGAATGACACACGTTTAGAAGATGGTAGTTTATGTTTGATTCTTGATTATGAAAAATTACTCTCAGATGTTATCCCTCAGGCGATGGTAAATGTTGAAAGAGACACAGAGATCTTAAAATCTATGGATATACCTGATGCACTCAAAAAAGGGACAACACTTATAGCAGAAGATTCCAAAACAGCACAAAGAGCTTTAACTAAGATCTTTGAAAATGCTCATCTTAAAATGAAAATGTTTGAGAATGGAAAAAAACTTTTAGACTATGTCAATACGCTCGAAGATCCATCAACTATTCCAGCTATCATTACAGATATAGAGATGCCTGAGATGTCAGGATTTACTGTTATACAAAATCTACGTGCAAATCCGAAAACAAAACGTATTCCAGTGATTGTAAACAGTTCTATGACAGGAGATAATAATAAAAGAGAAGCTGAAGTTTTAGGAGCATCCGGTTTTATAGATAAAACCAAAAGTCATAACATCATCCCGCTCATTATCGAGACGATGCAAAATCATGAACAGTAGTCTTTAAAGACTACTGAAAGAGTGAAATAAGTACACCAGCTGCAACAGCAGAACCGATAACACCTGCAACATTTGGACCCATCGCATGCATTAAAAGCATGTTTGATTTGTCATATTCCATACCAACTTTATTTGATACACGTGCTGCCATAGGTACTGCAGAAACTCCCGCTGAACCAATAAGTGGATTGATCTTGTTCCCTGGAAAAAGGTTCATGATCTTTGCCATAATAACACCCGAAGCAGTTCCTATTGAAAATGCAATAATTCCAAGTGCCAAAATCGCTAATGTATCTGCTACTAAAAACTGATCTGCTGCAAGTTTTGAACCAACTGCAAGACCTAAAAAGATTGTAACAATATTGATCATAGCATTTTGTAGCGTGTCATTAAGTCTCTCAACTACACCGCTCTCTTTTAAGAAGTTACCAAACATAAATGCACCAATAAGCGGTGTAGATTCTGGTAAAACTAAAATAGCTAAAATAAGTACCATAATAGGGAAAACAAGTTTCTCTAAACGTGATACATGTCGAAGTGTTGTCATTTTGATCTTTCTCTCAGCATCATTTGTAAGTGCTTTCATAATAGGAGGCTGAATAATAGGTACCATTGCCATATATGAATACGAAGCAACTGCAATTGCTCCAAGAAGCTCAGGTGCCAATGCTGAAGCGATAAAGATAGAAGTTGGACCATCTGCTCCACCAATAATCGAGATAGCAGAAGCTTGTTTTAAAGAGAAATCAAAAAGAGTTGTATATTGAGAAAGAGCTACTGCTCCAACAAGTGTTCCAAAAATACCAAATTGAGCTGCTCCACCTAAAAGTGCAGTTTTTGGATTTGAAAGAAGTGGACCAAAATCTGTCATAGCTCCTACACCCATAAAAATCAAGATAGGAAAAAGCTGATTAGAAAGACCCATTTGATAGATGATCCCCAAGAAACCGTCATGTCCTGCAATTCCTGCTACTGGAATATTGGCTAAAAGACCTCCAAAAGCGATAGGGAGAAGTAAAAGTGGTTCAAAACCTTTTTTAATTGCTAACCAAAAAAGTAAAAAAGTGATCAGAATCATAATCACACGACCCCAAGATTTATGAAAATCACTCATAGGTTCATCATGTGAATTAAGTTCATTTGGATCTGGATTGATTAAAGCATTAATTCCTGTTGATTCTAAAAAGCCCACAATCATATCACTAAAAGGTTTTGCCACATACTCTTGTTCGGGCTCAGCTACAGCTGAGCTATGTGCTACATCTGCACTGGCAAACAACGTTCCCATCCCTAACACTATAAAAAGTGCTAGAAACTTTACAACAAACAACTTCATGAAACTACCCGATGACTGCAACAACTTGGCCTTCTACGACCTTATCATTTGTTGCAACATTGATAGATTTAATAACACCACCTCTTGGTGCAACCACATCGATCTCCATCTTCATAGATTCAAGGATCATCACCACATCACCCTCTGCTACGCTTTGACCTGGATTTGCAACAATTTTCCAAACATTTCCAGGAAGAAGTGCTTTAATAGATGTTTCATCTCCTGATGCAGTTGGTGCTGATGTTTGTGCACTTTCACCATTTACCGCAGTCACTTGAATATCTGCATCGCCTTCTGCTACTTGAACACTAAACTTTTGACCATCTACTACTACTGTATAGTTTCCGCTACCCATATTTGAACTTCCCTCTTCTTTCATATTTGATAATTTACGAACATTTACCTCAGCTTCACCTTTTAAGAAAGTGATCCCTTTGTCTTGACATGCTGCTGCAATAAAGATATTTTCTTCACTTGTTTCAATACCTTCTTCTTGGAGTTTTGCCTTCCAGTATGCCAACGATTTTGTTTCATCTTTTTCAGTGAGATCTAAAACTTTTTCTGTTGTTGGTTCTAAACTAAGTTTTTCTGAAGCGATTTTCACAATCTCAGGATCTGGAGCAACAGGAGTTTTTCCAAAATATCCAAGAACCATTTTTCCATAACCAGGAGCAATAGCTTTCCAAGGTCCTTGCATCACATTGTTGAGTGCTTGTTGAAAATAAAATTGTGATACAGGTGTAACAGATGTACCATATCCACCTTTTTCAACCACTTCACGCATTGCTGCAATAACTTCAGGATATCTATCTAAGATATTGTTATCACGCATCATTTGTGTATTTGCAGTAAGTGCTCCACCTGGCATTGGTGAAAATGGGATCAATGGAGATACCATAGTCGCTTCTGGTGGCATAAAATAATCACTTAAACAATTTTCAAGCTCTTTTTCATACGCTAAGATCTTATCGATCTCTAAACCACCAAGATCAAAATCCATCCCTTTTGTAGCATGAAGCATCGTTAGAATATCAGGTTGACTTGTTCCACCACTTACAGGTGCTGCCGCCATATCTATACCATCTACTCCAGCTTCTAAAGCAGCAAGATAACATCCAACACTTACTCCTGCAGTTTCATGAGTATGAAGACGAATATGAGTCCCCTCAGGTGCTAGACGTTTTGCCATCTTAATAGTTTCATGCACTTTATGAGGGCTTGAAGTCCCACTTGCATCTTTAAAACAGATACTATCGTATGGGATCCCACTCTCTAAGATCTCACGTAAAGTTTTTTCATAAAAACCTACATCATGAGCACCTACACATCCAGGAGGAAGGTCCATCATTGTTACAACCACTTCATGTTTTAGACCATGATGTGTAATTCTCTCGCCAGAATATTTAAGGTTTTCTACATCATTTAATGCATCAAAGTTACGGATAGTAGTTGTTCCGTGTTTTTTAAACATCTTTGCATGTAGATCGATAAGGTCTTTACTTCCTGTATCAAGCATAACAGTATTTACACCACGAGCAAGTGTTTGCAGGTTTGCATCTGGACCCACTATTTCACGAAAACGATCCATCATATCAAATGCATTTTCATTTAAGTAGAAAAACAGTGATTGAAACCTTGCTCCCCCACCAAACTCAAAGTGTGTAATTCCAGCATGTTTTGCAGCTTCAACAGCTGGAAAGAAGTCATCCATTAAAACACGACCACCAAATACTGATTGGAAACCATCCCTAAACGTGGTATCCATGATATCTATAAACTTTTTAGCCATATAAATCCTTACCCTTGTCTATGATACGTAATTGCAGCCGTGATAGCGGCAATAACCTTATTATTTTTTGAATCTTGCCCTGCAGTGGCTGACTCAGCACCAGCTTGTGGTTCAGGAAAAAATTTGTGGATCAGAGTAGACATGATATTCATAAAGAAAATCAAAACGATTAAAAAAATGAAAACCGTTCCCATTCCAAGAGCCATAAATTTCAAACCTTCCATAACGAGGTTAGTGTCCATAAATCTACCTTTTTTTAATTTGCGCAGATAGTATAGTGTAAAGATGTTTAAAAGATTTTTTAATCGTTTTAGATGTAATCAATTGTAAGTTGATTGTTACTTTTTGAGGTGTATAATCGCAAGTTAAATTATAAAATCAAAGAGATAAAATGTTAAATAACGCTGTTTATACTTTTAGAAAACTTGGAAATATTGAAGGCTATTCTTACCTTATACTTCTTTTTGTTGCAATGCCGCTTAAATATATGATGAACTACCCTATAGCTGTAAAAATAGTGGGGATGCTCCATGGTATACTTTTTATACTTTTTTGTATTTATCTAGCTTTAGCATGGAAAAAAGCACAATGGTCTTTTAAAGAAAGCGCACTCTTTTTTATCGCTTCATTAATACCATTTGGAACTTTTTTTACCGATAAAAAAATCAAACCCTATGAAGCATAAATAAGTTCCAAGCCACAATTTGGTAGTATTGTGTAAATAATCAAAAGGTGATGAGATAATGATACTAGGAATGCACGAACAAGATCTTATAGCGTATGTCATTTTTGGACTTATTCTTAACTTCTTGTTTTCAATCCTCTTTGGGATCTACTTAAGCAAAAATATTGGTATGGAAGAGATGATTCGTTCAAAAGGGGAAAAAGAACAATCAATACTCATAAGTATGACACTGTTTGTACCTTATGCAAAGATGCTTGTAACTCTCTATCGCGTAGCTATTTTACAGATCTTTTTTCTTAATAAAGGCTATACACATAAAGAGTTTTGGATCTACTTAACCCACGAACAAAACGAACAATAAGCTCCTCTTAATTTTTTCTGTGGAATTATGATACTCCTTGATATTACAGGAGTGCCTTATGAAAAGCTACAAAACTCTTGATGGTAACGAAGCCGTTGCCAGAGTTGCGCATAAAATAAACGAAGTTATAGCAATCTACCCTATTACCCCCTCCTCTCCTATGGGAGAATTAAGTGATCTTTACTCCTCAAAAGGGGAGAAAAATATCTTTGGGTCTTTACCTCAAGTGTATGAGATGCAAAGTGAAGGGGGTGCAAGTGGAGCGGTTCACGGTGCTTTGCAAGCGGGAGCTCTCACCACAACCTTTACCGCTTCGCAAGGTTTGCTTCTTATGATCCCAAATATGTACAAAATAGCTGGAGAACTGACACCAACTGTTTTTCATGTAGCGGCTCGAAGCCTTGCTGCACAAGCTCTCTCTATTTTTGGAGATCACCAAGATGTTATGGGAGTACGACAAACAGGTTTTGCACTTATGGCTTCGAACTCTGTGCAAGAAGCACACGACTTTGCTCTTATAGCTCAAGCGGCAAGTTTAAGCTCTCGTATCCCTTTTTTACACTTTTTTGATGGCTTTCGTACCTCTCATGAGGTAAGTAAAATAGAGCTTTTAGAGCAACATATCTTAGAAGCGATGATCGATAAAGAGCTTGTCCAAGAACATAAAAAACGTGCCCTCTCCCCTGATCGACCTATTATACGCGGAACAAGCCAAAACCCTGATGTCTATTTTCAAGCTAGAGAGTCTGTTAATAAATACTACCAAGCTCTCCCTCAAATTCTTCAAGCTCAAATGGATAAGTTTGCAGATCTAACACAAAGATCATATCATCTCTTTGATTATAGTGGTGCATTAGATGCAGAGTTTGTACTTGTACTTATGGGTTCAGGTGCAGAAGCGGTTGATGAGAGTGTCAAACAACTCTCTTTAGAGGGTAAAAAAGTTGGCATGGTAAAAGTGCGCTTAGCACTTCCCTTTGCCTCTGAAGCTTTTATAAAAGCACTTCCAAAAAGCCTCAAAGCACTTGGAGTTCTTGATCGCACTAAAGAGTCAGGTAGTATCGCTGAGCCACTCTACCATGATGTACTAAGTTCTCTGTTTGAACACAAAGAGAGTCTCCCTTTTGCTATGCCAAAAATCATCGGTGGACGCTATGGACTCTCCTCAAAAGAGTTTACCCCAGCAATGATACAAGCTCTTTTTAATGAACTTCAAAAAGAGAGTCCAAAAAATCATTTTACTATAGGGATCGAAGATGATGTGACCCACTCAAGTATCCCTTATGACAAAGAGTATACTCTCAAGCAAGATAAACTCTTTGAAGCGCTCTTTTATGGGCTTGGATCTGATGGAACAGTAGGAGCCAATAAAAACTCTATAAAAATTATAGGCGAAGAGACAGCGAATTATGCACAAGGTTATTTTGTCTATGACTCAAAAAAATCGGGTTCTATGACCATCTCGCATCTTCGCTTTGGACCCCACCCTATCCAAGCAAGTTATCTGATCCAAAAAGCAGATTTTATCGCTGTACATCAGAGTGTTTTTTTAGAAAAACTCGATATTTTACAAAATGCAAAAGACAAAGCAGTTTTTCTTCTAAACTCTCCCTACACAAAAGAGGAAGTATGGGATCGTCTTCCACGTATTGCACAAGAACATATTATTAAGAAAAAACTCAAGTTTTATACTATTAATGCCTATGCAGTTGCCAACAAAAGTAATATGGGCAAAAGGATCAATACTATTATGCAAACTTGTTTCTTTGCTATAAGTGGTGTGTTGGGGCAAAAAGAGGCGATTGAAAAGATCAAACACTCTATTGTCAAGACATATGGAGCAAAAGGAGATAAGATCGTAGCGATGAACTACGCTGCGGTAGACAATACTCTTGAGAATCTTTTTGAGATCAATGTGCCAAAAGAGATCACCAGCAAAGAGGAGCTCAAACCTGTACTTAAAGGAGAGTTTGACAGCTTTGTTCGTGATGTAATTCAAAAGATTTCACAAAATGAAGGCGACAGCATCGCTGTTTCTGCCCTGCCCGATGATGGAAGTTGGCCTACGGGAACAACACAGTATGAAAAAAGAAATATAGCTCAAGAGATCCCTGTATGGGACAGTGAAGTGTGTATACAATGTAACAAATGTGTCTCCGTCTGTCCCCACTCGGTGATCCGCTCAAAAGTTTTTGACAGCTCTTACCTTCAAGATGCTCCTAAAGAGTTCACATATAAAAAAGCTAAGGGGAAAAACTTTAGTGATGAAGAGCTTTTTAATATCTCTGTTTCTATTGAAGATTGTACAGGTTGTGCTTTATGTGTCGAAGTATGTCCTGCAAAAAATAAATCGCAAACAAATCTCAAAGCCATCAATATGCAAGCACGACTTCCTCTTCAAGAGAGTGGCATGGCTCTATGGGATTTTTTTACAATACTCCCTTATGTCAAACGTGAAAGACTCAACTATACCAATGTCAAAGAGGTCCAATTTTTAGAACCGCTCTTTGAGTTTAGTGGTGCCTGCCCCGGATGTGGAGAGACCCCGTATATTAAACTCGCTTCACAGCTCTTTGGAGATCGTATGCTTATTGCCAACGCAACAGGATGTAGCTCGATCTATGGAGGAAATCTGCCAACAACTCCTTGGAAGAAAAATGCACAAGGAAGAGGTCCTGCATGGTCAAACTCTCTTTTTGAAGATAATGCAGAGTTTGGCTTAGGGTTTCGTTTAGCTGTCGATAAACAGAGTGAACATGCAAAAGAGTTGCTTCAAGAACTCTCCCCTGTGCTTCCACAAGATCTTATTCATGAAATTTTGAATGCAGAACAAAAAGATGAAAAAGAGATCAACAAACAAAGAGAACGCCTTGAAAAACTAAGGGGCAAACTCAATGCTACAGTACCAAAAGAAAAAGAGCTTTTAGAGACACTTGATTATCTTGTAAAAAAATCTGTTTGGATCATAGGGGGAGATGGCTGGGCTTACGATATAGGCTATGGGGGCTTAGACCATGTTTTAGCAAGCGGTAAAAATGTCAATATCTTAGTTCTTGATACACAGGTTTACTCCAATACAGGCGGACAACAATCTAAGGCAACCATGACAGGAGCTGTTGCAAAATTTGCAGCAGGTGGAAAACATGCGATGCCAAAAGATCTCGCTTCTATGGCTATAAATTATGAAAACGTATATGTGGCAAAAGTGAGTCTTGGAGCAAATGACAAAGCAACTTTGCAAGCTTTCGTTGAAGCAGAAGCTTATGATGGACCTTCACTCATTATCGCATATTCACACTGTATAGCTCACGGATACGATCTTCGTTTTGGCATGCAACAACAAGAAAAAGCAGTAAAAAGTGGTCTTTGGCCAATTTTTCGCTTTAATCCACAAGATCTTCAAGAGGGTAAAAATCCACTCACCCTTGATTATAAAGCCCCAAGTATCGATGTCAAAGAGTTTATGTACAATGAAACACGCTTCTCTATGGTGCAAAAGATAAATAAAGATGCAGCACAAGAGTACTTAGATACTGCTACACACACAGCAAATACTCTCTACAAACGTTATACAAACTTACAACAACAGTTTGAAAAAGGGGAAAGAAATGATTGATCTCACAACAAAATATCTAGGTTTAGAACTAAAAAATCCATTGATAGCTTCTGCATCTCCTTTAAGTAAAGATCTTGCCGGGGTACAAAAACTTCAAGAGAGTGGTGTCGCTGCAGTTGTCTTACACTCTTTATTTGAAGAGGAGATCGAACATGAGCAATTGCGTTACGATCATTTCATGAACCATGGATCAGAATCTTATGCCGAAGCGACAGAGTATTTTTTAGATGCACTTCCTATACAAGATATGCAAGCAGAACACTATTTAGAAGAGATCGCTACAATCAAAAAAAATATATCTATTCCAATTATTGCAAGTCTTAATGGTGTAAGTGATGGTGGCTGGGTCCACTATGCAAAAAAACTTCAAGAAGCAGGTGCAGATGCTCTTGAGCTTAATATTACACATATCCCTTGTGATCCTTTCAAGGATGCCTCAGAGGTTGAAGATATCTATCTCAATATTGTAAAGCATTTAAGAGAAAAGATCTCAATTCCGATGAATCTTAAAATGAACCGCTACTTTAGTGCCCCTGCCAATATTGCCAAAAAGTTTGTTGCAGCAGGTATTGATGGGTTAACACTTTTTGATAATCCAATAGAAGTTGATATAGACTTAGAAAACCTTCTTCCGATCCATAAAGCCAATATTACAACAACAAAAGACAAAAGTGAAACACTACGTTGGTGTGCCATTTTATATAATAAACTCAATACTTCACTATGTGCTAATACCGGTATTCATAGTGGACTTGATGTACTCAAAGCAATTATGAGTGGTGCAGATACTGTCTCATTTGCCTCGACACTCCTCCAAAATACAGAGAGACAAACCCAAAATATCTTAAAAGAGATGGAGGAGTGGATGCTTGAACATGAATATCACTCTACCGATCAGATGCGAGGAAGTATCTCTTTGGATCATACAAGTAAACCTGAACTCTTTGAGAGAAACTCTTATAGAAATGCCTTACAAAGTTTTAGAAGATAGTGTTTGCTGTTCTAAGAGTTGTGCAAAGATCTTTCTTTCAACAAAGTAGGAGATGGTACACATCCCTACATAACTAAATACTAAAGAGATAATCACAGAGATCTCACTTTGAGAATAAAAGTAGAAGATAACATAAAATGAAAGTATCAGTATCGCTATGCCTGAAAGCCTTATAAGCAGTGCACTCATAAAAGCTCCACTCGCTTTAATGAAAGCTATCTGATACGCATTTAAGATCAAAAATATAAAGAAAAAAGCAAGATGTTTTACCATCAAAGATGCACCACTATATGTCTCTGGGAAAAGCGCTACTATGATCTCATCGGCAAAAAGTAGTGCAAGTAGCAAAAATGCCCCACTTACAATAAAAGCATAACGGAGTATCCACGCTTTGAGTGCTTTGATCTCATCAAATTTTTGCTCACTGATCATTTTAGAAAGTTCAGGCAATACAAAACGAAAAATAGGGAAAACAAAAAGCATTAACATATACGAAAATATAGGCTTTGTTACCACTTGAAAATCCCCAAGTGCATCCATAGAAAAATAGTGAAGCATAAAAAACACAACCATATAAAGAAGTACTATTCCTGAACCAAACTCAATAGTTGAGATCACTGAATTTTTTAAAAACTCTATCGCTTTTGCATCAAATACTGGACGTTTTAAAGAGACCCCTTTATAATATTTTCTACTCATGATCACAATAAAATGACTCACCCCCAAAGCACTCATGATCGTTGCGATAAAAAGAGGTTGCACTCCATTGAGTGAAAAAGCAAAGTAAGCGATACTAAACCATACCAATACAAAAAGAGGCTCCAATAAAGTCACAGCATTGATGATATGGTATAAACGATACATTGCAATAATATTTGTAAAATACAAAGAGAGACTCAAACTCAAGATCGTTGCTACTAGATACCAATAATGGATATCGATCCCTATCTTATGCTTTAAAAATGGAATAATAAATGCCCATACAGCTAAAATAACTACAAAGATCACCCCGCGAAACATATTGATAATCATTGTCTCATTTTTAAAACGGGAAAAAGCGACAACCATAGAAGATCGAAACCCAACAAGGACTAGTAAAGTCAATGTGAAAATATCTATAGCTGTAAAATAGAGTGTAAGTTCTGCTTTACTGATAAGATGTGCACTAAGCACTTTAAAAGTAAAATTTAAAATAATGCTTAAAAGTGTGATTAAAATACCGCTATAAAATGCTTTTTTCATTTTTTAGTCCTTTATTGCAAAGCGATACAAGAAGATGCCTCTTCATAATTCCAGATCCCCCGTTTAGAAAACCTCGCTGCCTTTTGTGCTTTTTGGTATGCATAACGAAACTCTTTGTCATTAAACCCATCTTCGATAAAAGCAAGTCCATTTTTTAATAAGAGTTCAGAGAGGGTATATTTTCCTTGAGCATACAGTATACATCTTGATTTTGCAAAACGAAGGTGATAGAGTTGCCTTTTTTTTAAAGTTCTCTCTGAATAGTATTGTAAAGTGGGGTCTTCCCTATAGATTTTTTGCACAAAATCTTTACACTCTTGAGGTGTATTTGCATTATTATAAAGCTCTTCAAGTGTAACCACACCATAAGGCTGGCAATAAAATTTTACATTATGAATTGAGAGCTGTTGCATCCCGTTAGAGAGTACACTACGAAGCTCAGCCAAAGTAGGTTCAAGTGCTTGTAGATCTAAAAATATACATACGTGTAAGAAAAAAAGAGTTATAATTTTGTTCATTGCATATTCTAACACATGAAGAATAAATAATAAAGAGTATCAAAATGGATAATATATGAATGAGTTTAAACTTAAAGTAGTTCTTGCCGTTGTTGGGGGAGTCGCTTTCTCTTTACTATTTATTCTTCTTGCTTTTGTTGTTCCACTTGAAAAAGAGGTCTCTATTATTAAAAAACCTGAAGGCAAACTTGAAGAGATCTCAGAGGGCTTAAAACAAAGAGGAGAGAAAAAGTAGCTACAGAGCGCTTTTCACCTCCATAAGTTTAAAAGTGTCATACGCACACCTTGGTTTTAAGCGTATTGTGACAAGTTCTAAAGCTTGCAAACACACTTTTAAATATTCAAGATCATCACTCTTCATCATTGCGTATAAAAGTTTTTCCCCATCTCTTATACGTAGGTTACGCGCTACCCCAAGGTTTTTATGTGCTAATTCACGGAATATCTTTAGATCAAAAAAATTGTTTTTTTCTTTTGCTTCATCACAACATTGCAGTTGTTCTAAAAAGCTTACTTGTGTTTTTAGAACCTGTATTACATAATCTTCAACAAGCTGTTCAATAAGTTCACTCTCTAAACCAAGTTCACTTACTGCTTCGGAAGTATCATATTTATAATCACAAATATCAAGCTTTTTAATATCATTGTGGCATAAACTTTTTAAAAGTTTTATAGCTTCATGACAGAAAAGCTTTACATTTTGTTCTTTAGTTAAATTAGGGTTAGTTGTAAGTTTCTCAAACATAAGATGTAAAGTATCATATTTTTCATCAAAAGTTATTAAAATATTATAATATTTTATAAAAAGATAAAAAAGCTGATACAAATTTAAGTATCAGCTTTCATATTTTATAATGCTTTTAAAATAATTCTATTAAGTCTTGTTGCAAATTCTGCTGTATTGTCTATCTCTTTTCCATCAAAAAGTTTTGCTTGGTCTAAAAGAACATGCGCAGCATCATTAAGAAGATTTTGATCTGCAGAATCACGAAGTTTTTGTAAAAGTTCATGGTTTGGATTGATCTGAAAAATAGGTGCAGGTTCAGGTGTATCACCCCCTTGTCCCATCTGTTTCATCATCTGAGCCATCATATAAGCAGGATCCTCTTTATCAGCTTTAATAGCTACAGGAGAATCTACAAGATCAGAAGTCACTTCAACCTCTTTTACACTCTCACCAAGTGCTTCTTTAAACTCTTTTACAAGCCCTTCGTAAGTTTTTGCTTGCTCCTCTTTCTCTTTTTTCTCCTCTTCACTATCTTCAAACTTTGCATCGCTTACATGCACTAATTTGTACTCTTTATACTCTGTAACCATTGGGAAGATAATCGTATCTACCTCTTCGTTAAGTACAAGTACATCAATATTACGCGCTTTAAATTTTTCTAAAGCAGGAGAAGCTTTAAGCATAGAAAGAGATGTCTTCCCTGTAATATAATAGATCTCTTTGTCTTCGCCTACATTTTTTACAAAATCTTCAATGTAAACTTTTTCATCAGAGTTCATAGTATTAAATTGTAAAAGTTCTAAGATCTTTTCACGATTTGCAAAATCGTTATAAAGTCCCTCTTTTAAAACATTTCCAAACTCTGCATAGAACTTATCGTACTTCTCTTTGTCTTTTTTCATTTTTGAAAGTTCAGAGAGTGCTTTTTTCACTGATGCATTTTTGATCTTTGCCATCACTGCATTTGACTGTAAGATCTCACGTGATACATTGAGTGGAAGGTCTTTAGAGTCGATCACCCCACGTAAAAATCTTAAGTATGTTGGCATAAGCTCTTTCTCATCATCTGTAATAAATACACGATTAATATAGAGTTTAATTCCCGGTTGATAATCTACTCTGTACATATCCATAGGTGCTTTACTTGGGATATAAAAAAGAGTTGTATACTCTATAGCACCCTCAGCTTTGTTGTGCATCCATGAAAGAGGTTCTTCTGAAGAGTGCGCAATAGAGCTATAAAAATCTTTGTATTCATCATCACTGATCTCACCTTTAGAGATTGTCCACAAAGCATTTGCACGGTTGATCTGCTCATTTTCGATCTCTGTTTTTGCAGCTTCAGTTTCATTCCCCTCATCGTCTGTAACAGCAGGGATATGTTTCTCTTTATCCATAAAAATAGGAAATGGAATATGATTTGAATATTTTTTGATGATGGATTCAACTCTAAATGATTCTAAAAACTCCTCTTCATCATCATTGAGATGCATCACGATCTGTGTACCGTGCCCATCCATTGTTGCACTTTCTATTTCAAACTCACCATCCCCTTTACTTTTCCAAAGGTATGCTTGATCTTCTCCCGCTTTTTTTGTTGTTACCTCTACAGTATGTGCAACCATAAAACATGCATAAAAACCAACTCCAAACTGTCCTATAAGGCGAGAGTCTTGTTTTTGATCCCCTGTAAGATTTTCCAAAAATGCTTTTGTGCCAGATTTTGCGATTGTTCCGAGGTTGTTCATCAGATCCTCTTCATTCATCCCAATTCCGCTATCTTTAATAGTAAGTGTTTTAGCCTCTTTGTTTGCTACTATATCAATACGAGGAACAAACTCTACCCCTTTGTACGCGTCATCTGTTAGAACGAGCATATTAAGCTTATCAAGTGCATCTGAAGCATTTGACACTAACTCACGTAAAAAAATCTCTTTATTTGAATAGAGTGAATGTATCATTAAGTTTAATATTTGATTTGCTTCTGTTTGAAACTGATGTTTTGCCATCTCATATATCCTTGTAGTTAAATTTGACAAAATTGTAGCAAAAAAAAGTTAATAGTTGCAAATAAAGTCAAATATATTTAGTCACATAGACTAAAGTTTATTTAGTTAAAATTGTCATTAATTATTTTAAACATCTATTGTTGTCTCTATAACCTATACTTAAGACTTTTTTTACTAGTCTAGGAGGAATATATTCGCGTAAGTCCAAATAAATTTTTCAAAGGTATTTGATAAGTGAAACAATTTTTATTTTTAGCCTTTATTCTTATAGCATCTCTTTATGCCAATGAAAAGGAAAAACCTAAAGAGCCTTTTGAGCCTCTTATACAACGTTATATACTCGATGAGCTCAAAGAGATACGTACAGATCATCATCGGCTGCGTGCAGATCTTGAAAAGAGAGTCGCTCGTGCAGAAGTAGAAAACACCGATCGCTCAGCACGTTATATTACAGATACTGTGGGTAATATTTTTTATATTATAGCTGCTGCCACCTCTATTTTGATCTTTTCTGGCTGGAGCTCTCTACGAGATATTCGTAAAAAAACAGAAGATACTATCGAACTTAAAATAGATAAGATCACTAAAAAATACAATGAAGAGCTTGAAGCGCTACAACAAAAACTTCAAGAGCAATCACAACAGATCATCTCCAATCAAAATAAAATTTTCAATACACAACTTATACACTCTTTATGGATGCGTGCAAATCTTGAGACAAACCCACAATCTAAAATAGAGATCTACGATGAGATCCTCGCACTCAATGCAAATGATGCAGAAGTATACGCATACAAAGCAGATGCTGTTTTAGACCTCAATGAATATGAATGGGCTCTCAACCTTAGCAATAAAGCTATCAATATCGATACAGAATATGGCTATGCCTATTGGCAAAGAGCCTGTGCAAATGCAAAACTCAATAACATTACTGAGGCTATCTCAGATATTGAGATCGCTTTGCAAAATGCACAAAACCTCAAAGATGAGCTCCCAAATGAGCCCTCTTTTGAAAATATACAAAATACACCTGAATTTATAGAGCTTAAAGAGAGATACAGCTCATAGATTCTCATAACTATTATAAGGAGTAGCAATGCATGAACATACGCATATTATAAACAAAGCAAAAGAGGTTGCCCAGCGTTGGCAAAAAGAGATAAGCGTAAGTAGAGCCAAAGATGAGCAAAGGCTCCATGAGATTATGACAAAGATGCTCGAAGATCCTCATAATAAAGTCTTTTTGATCGAACTGCTTGATCAAAGTTTTCGTTCTCACGATAATGAAAGAATCGCTAATCAACTTGAATATATCTTTAATAAGTACAATAACACCTCATTTTTCACACAGTTTGAACAACTCCTTGTTGCCCTCTTTCGTCATCTTGGAATCTATCTGCCTGCTATCTCTGTACCCCTTTTTATAAAATATCTGAGAGAAGATATAAGTACTATTGTTATCAAAGGGGAAGAGAGTTCACTCAACCGACATATACAACGAAGAGATGCAGAGGGAACACGTGTCAACCTTAACATCATAGGCGAAGCAGTTTTAGGAGAAAAGGAAGCTTCAGCTCGGGCACAAAAATATATACAAGCACTACAAAACCCAAATATCAACTATATCTCTATTAAGATCTCCACCATATTTTCTCAAATAGTTCCACTAGCACATGACTGGAGTGTAGAAAATATCTCCAAACGTTTAGAGAAGATCTATGAAACTGCACAAGCCAATACTTTTACAAACGCTCAAGGGCAAAAAGAGAGTAAATTTGTCAATCTTGATATGGAAGAGTATCGTGATATCAACCTCACACTCGATGTATTTATGCTCACTCTTACTAAAGAAAAATTTAAAACTCTTCATGCAGGGATCGTGGTACAAACCTATATTCCAGAGTGTGTAAGTTATGTAAAACGCCTTGTAGAGTGGGCAAAAGAGCGTGTTTCCAACGGGGGTGCACCTATTAAAATCCGCTTAGTTAAAGGGGCAAATCAAGAGATGGAGATGACAGAAGCTTCTCTTCGAGGCTGGGCATCTGTTACCTACAAAGAAAAAGCACAAAGTGATGCCAACTATAAACTTATTATGGATTATCTTTTAGATCCTGAAGTTTGTAAGGCGGTACAAGTAGGTATAGCTTCTCATAACCTCTTTGACCAAGCTTTTGCTATGCTTTTAGCACAACAACGTGGTGTAGAAGAAGCGATCACAGCAGAGATGTTAGAGGGGATGAGTGAGAGCGCTTATCATATTCTTAAAAAAGAGCCTTTAGATGTGATTCTTTATGCACCAACTGCCACACGAGAAACTTTTACAAATGCTATCGCATATCTGGTGAGACGCTTTGATGAAAATACTGCCGATCAAAACTTTTTACGCCATAGTTTTGGGCTAGAGGTTGGAACAAAAGCTTGGGAGACATTGATCTCAACTTACGATGAATCAATAGACCTTCTCGATACGATAAAACTCACCCCGTATAGAACACAAGATAGAAATCAAGAGTTAACTGCCTCAAAAGAAGACCCCCAGACATATATTTTCAAAAATGAGTGCGATACAGATTTTATACTGCCCCAAAATCAACAATGGGCAGATCAGATCAAAGAAAAATGGAAAAATATAGGTACAAATGGTGGCTATCATGCTTATCCAGTTGTTGCAGGAGAGGATCAAGACACTCAAGAGATTCTTGAGGTCAAAGACAAATCACAGCATCATCAAAATGCAATAGTAGGGACAGTAAAGATGGCAGATGCATCCCAACTACAAAAAGCACTGCAAACAGCTCAACAAGATCCAGATGCTTGGTCTGCAAAAACACTTTTAGAACGAACAGAGATCCTTATGCGTGTTGCCGATGAGTTTCGTAAAAAAAGAGCAGACCTGATAGGTGTAGCAGCAGCAGAAGTGGGAAAGGTTTTTTCAGAAACCGATGTAGAGGTCTCAGAAGCGATCGACTTTTTAAACTTTTACCCATACAGTGTCAAAAAGCTCAGTGAGTTAGAAGCTATAGAACTTAAAGAAAAAGGTATAGGTTTAGTTATAAGCCCTTGGAACTTTCCTGTTGCGATCCCTACAGGGGGAATAGCAGCCACACTTGCCACAGGAAACAGAGTTATTTTAAAACCCTCAAGCGAATCAGCTTTATGTGCTTTTATGCTTTGTGAATGTTTCTGGAATGCAGGAGTGAGTAAAAACACTTTACAGTTTCTCCCCTCTTCTGGCGCACTAGTGAGTGAACATCTTATCCAAAACGATGGTGTAGACTTTACCATTTTTACAGGAAGTGAAAAAACAGCATATCATCTTTTAGATCTACGTCCAGATCTACACTTAAGTGCAGAAACAGGTGGAAAAGATGCAACAATAGTCACCTCTTTAGCAGATAGAGATCAGGCTATCAAAAATATTGTAGGTTCTGCTTTTAACAATTCAGGGCAAAAATGTTCTGCTACATCTTTGCTTGTATTAGAACGAGAGCTCTATGAAGATGAAGAGTTTAAACAGATGTTAGTCGATGCGGCCAACTCTTTAGAAGTAGGATCTGTATGGGATTTTCAAAATAAGATCGGAGCACTCTCACATAAACCTACAGGAAATTTAGCCAAAGCTCTGGAGTATTTAGATGAAGACGAAGAGTGGTTACTACAGCCAAGTTTTGCAGATAAACAAAACCCCTATATGTTGCGCCCAGCCATAAGATGTGGAACCAAAAAGGGAGATTTTTGTCACATGAATGAACTTTTTGGTCCGGTTCTAAGTGTAATGTGTGCAGAAAATCTTGAAGATGCCATAGAGATCGTAAACTCTACAGGCTATGGTCTCACTTCTGGGATCGAATCACTTGATGAGCGGGAGATAGAGATCTTTAAAGAGAAGCTCAAAGCAGGAAATCTCTATATAAACCGTATGACTACAGGGGCTATTGTTATTCGCCAACCTTTTGGAGGTATGGGGAAATCAGCTGTAGGTACAGGAAAAAAAGCGGGTGGTTTTAACTATATAGCGCAGTTTATGCAGATCAGTTCCTCTCAAGACCTACCAACAGACCAAAAAGAGAACCACCCTTTTATGAGTAAGATCAATGAAATACGCAATCAAGAAGAACAAAAATGCGATACGCTCAAACGAGCTATTATAGTGATCAAAAACTTCGCATACTGGCTTGATAGAGAGTTTGAAAAAGAGCACGATTATGCAAATATCCGCGGAGAGAGCAACCATATTCGCTACCGCTCTTTAGAAAAAATTGTTCTTCGTTTTGAAAATAAAAGTGAACTCTTTGAGATGCTTTGTTCTGTTGCTGCTGCAAAGATGAGTGGAGCTTCACTCCATATCTCACTTCCAACACAGATAGAATCACAAGACCTAGAGTGGCTTCACAGCAAATTTGAGATCCTTTTAGATACTGAGGATTCTTACGCTCATGAGGGTAAAGATCAACTTATTATGCAGATCAACAAAGCAAACCGTGCACGCTTTTTAGATACTACTACTTTAGATCTAGAACTCTACAAAAGAATTACAAATAAATCGATCCATATTGTCGATGAACCTTTTGTAGCACATGGGCGTATTGAGCTGATGCACTACTTTATAGAACAAAGTGTTTCAAACTCCTACCACCGCTATGGAAATTTAGGACTCAAAGGATTACAACAAAAGGAGGGATTATAGAAAATGGAAACTGAAGTAATCATATCTTTTTTGCTCTATATGGTGCTGATGGTTGGAATCGGCTTTTATTTTTATTTTAAAACAGATGATTTAAGTGATTATGTTTTAGGGGGTCGTGGACTTGGACCTGGTGTAACTGCTTTGAGTGCAGGAGCTTCAGATATGAGTGGGTGGCTCTTGCTTGGACTTCCGGGTATGATGTATAGTGATGGTTTAGTGGGAGCATGGATCGCTATAGGTCTTTTTATCGGGGCCTATTTAAACTGGCATTATGTTGCAAAACCTCTACGGGTATACACCCATAAACTTAACGATGCAATCACTATTCCCGATTATTTTTCCAACCGCTTTCATGATAAAAAAAATATTTTGCGTGTTACAACAGCTGTAGTTATCTTACTCTTTTACACACTCTATACCTCTTCAGGTCTCGTAGGTGGTGCAAAACTCTTTGAAGCGACTTTTAATCTTGATTACTCGACTGCACTTATTGTAGGGAGTGTTATTATTGTTTCGTATACATTCTTAGGTGGCTACAATGCAGTAAGTTGGACAGACTTTATTCAAGGTATCTTGATGATGCTTGCACTTGTTATAACCCCTCTTGTTGTGATGTTTGAACTTGGAGGTTTTTCACAAACAATGGCGATCATTGACAATGTAGATCCACATAAGCTTGATTTTATAAGTGCGAGTAGTGTTATAGGGGCTATATCTCTTATGGCTTGGGGGCTTGGTTACTTTGGACAACCTCATATTTTAGTACGTTTTATGTCTATCAGAGATGAAGATGAGATGGAACGAGCAAAAGCGATCGGCATGAGTTGGATGGGTCTGAGTATTGTTGGATCGTTAGCTGTTGGTTTCTTTGGCTTTGCGTATGTTGTAGCGCATGGGGTAGACTTACAAGATAGTGAAAAGATCTTTATTACACTTACACAACTTCTTTTTAACCCTTGGATAGCAGGTTTTTTACTTGCCGCTATTTTAGCCGCTATTATGAGTACAATCGATTCACAACTCTTAGTCTCTTCATCTGTTCTTACACGCGACATCTACCACGCTTTTTTACGAAAAGATGCGAGTAATAATGAACTTGTTTGGGTAGGACGTGCAACAGTGATAGGGATCGCTCTTATTGCTTGGTATCTCTCTACTGATCGTAATTCAAGTGTTTTAGCACTTGTTTCTTATGCATGGGCTGGTTTTGGTGCGGCTTTTGGTCCACTTATTATCCTTTCACTCTATAATGCGAATATAACACGTAACGGTGCAATTGCAGGGATGATAGCAGGTTCACTTACTGTTATCATCTATAAACAGCTAGAGGGTGGCATTTTTGATATTTATGAACTCCTGCCTGGCTTTCTTATCGCTTGGATAGCCACTCTTATTTTTTCACGCGTAGGTGTTGCTCCAACAGATAAAGATCAAGAGATCTTTAAAGAGGTACACCAACAACTCTCCTAAATCATTAAGAAATTTTTTAGCGTAAAAGAGTTTAATTGAGAGTATAATTTCGCTCCAATTTTTATCTCTTTTGCGGAGGTGATTTTATGAAATCATCTAAATGGTCAGTTGGAGGCATCACTCCAAACCAGTCACGTCAATTAGCTTGTAAAGGCTCTCGACAATCGAAGTGGACTATAGGTAAAACGCCTCGTCAGACAAAATGGTCTTTAGGAACATGCTCCTCCAATCAAAGAAAATGGGGCATTGCTCAAAGCAAAAAAAATACGCTATAATTTATTTTCTTAGAAATATATTGTAGAGGAATTCTATGGAGCTAAAGAATCATCGTTACACTACAGATCAAGAGCTTCTGGAATTTGTACAAGATCTTCAACAACTCTCTTATAACTCCCTTTTTATTCAAGTCTTTAGTGGAGTAATGCAAAGAGATATACTTCAAAATGTTCTTGATATACTGCATCAAAACCTTCCTCAAGCTCAGATAATCGGTGCTACGAGTGCAGGTGAGATTGTTCAAGGGCATATGGAACTCTCTTCTATTATCATTAGTGCATCTCTTTTTGAGGCAACTGATGTAAATACCTATTATTACCCCTCTTCAAATTACTCTGATGGCGTTCAAGCTGCACAAGAAGTGATAAACGAAAGAACCAAAGCATGTATCCTTTTTAACGAAGGATATAAAAGCGATTCTGAGCTTTTTTTAGATGGTTTTAGTTCTGTCTCACGAGATGTGATGATAGCTGGAGGAAATGCAAGTGATGACTTGAGTTTTGAGAAGAGCTACGTTTTACATGGCAATACGATTTATGAAGAGGGTATTGTAATAGCAAGCTTGCAAAGTGATAGACTGCGAGTAAAAAATGCCTACTCTTTTTCTTGGACACCAATAGGTCGTCAAATGAAGATCACACACGCTCAAGACAATACTGTTTATGAGATAGACAATCGTCCGATTAAAGAGATCTACAAAAAATACTTAGGCACAGAAACAATTGAAAAGCTTCCTCTAAGTGCTGTTGAATTTCCTCTTGTAAAAGAGGAAGACACAATCCCTATTGCACGCTCTTTAATCGGTATTGACCCCCAAGGGGGCTTTACCTTTGCAGGTCATTTTAATAATGGAGATGAAGTACGTTTTGCGATAGGAAATACAGAAGAGATTTTAACGCAATCTTTTGAGATCCAAAAAGAGATAGAATCTTCAAATATTGAGGCAACTTATGTCTATTCCTGTGTTGTGCGTCGCCTCTATCTACAAGATCAGATCAACTATGAACTTGGACTTATAAACGATGTCGCTCCAAGTGCAGGCTTTTTTACCTATGGCGAATTTTTTCATAGTGAGCGAGATAATAAGCTTTTAAATATCACTACAACAACTCTCTCTTTAAGTGAAGCACAAACCGATCTTAAAACACCTGTAAAAAAGAGCAACTATACCCGTCGCCACTCTATGCTTCGCTCTCTTACCCATCTGCTCAATGTTACGCAAAATGATTATGACCATAATCTTGCTGAACTAAAGATCCAGAAAAAAACGATCGCAAAACAGCTTCTTGATGAAACAACACATATAAAGAACAGAACAGCTCTCTTTAGTGATCTTAAAAAGATGAAAAGTTCTGTGACACTGATGCTTATCAACATCAACCATTTCTCAGATATAAATAACTACTACGGACATAAAGCAGGAGATCATTTTTTAGAGAAGTTTGCCTATAAACTCCAAGAGTTTTTTGGCTATGAAACTATCTACCGTATTGGAGGAGACGAGTTTGCTGTTGTTTGTCAAAGCAAACTCAATCTTCAAGCAAAAGAGGAAGACTTTTTAAATCTCCTGACACAACTTGAAACAGAGCAGTTTCACATAGATACGCATGAGATCTCTATAAATATCTCAGCAGGACTTGCAAGTTCAGGTCCAAAAATGGTGTATAGTTTAGCTCATATAGCCCTTAAAGAGGCAAGAGTACAAAGAGAAAAACTTGTTATTTTTAACAAACACAGCTCATTAAGAGCTAAAATTCAAAACAATATACATACTGTAAAAAAAATAAAGTCTGCTATTAAAGAGGATAGGATTCTTCCTTTTTATCAAGGGATCGTCAATAGCAATACCAAGCAGATCGCCAAATATGAATCACTGATCCGTTTAATCGATGAAGATGGGACTATTCTTGCTCCACACTCATTTTTAGAACATGCAAAAAAGGCAAAACTCTACGATACATTAACGCAGATCATGATCAAAAAAACATTTGAGACTTTTGAAGATTTAGATGATGTGGAGTTCTCTCTTAATCTTACACTCCAAGATATAGAATCTCCACAAACTATAGCTCTCCTCTTTGATACTCTTAAGAGATCAAAAGCTGCAAAACGTGTCGTTTTTGAAGTTGTAGAATCTGAGCGGATCGAAGATTTTGAAGAGTTTGCAAACTTTATCAATAAAGTCAAATCGTATGGGGCAAAAGTTGCTATTGATGACTTTGGTACTGGGTATTCTAACTTTAGCTATCTGAGTAAACTCAATATCGATTATATAAAAATAGATGGTTCACTCATAAAAAATATCACCAAAGATCCTGATCATCTCTTAACGGTTGAGAGTATTCTTTTCTTTGCCAAAAAGAAAAATATCGCCACTATTGCAGAGTTTGTAGAAGATAAAGAGAGTTATGAAAAACTTTTAGAATTGGGTATAGACTTTATTCAAGGTTATCTTTTCTCTGTTCCATCTGCAAAAGTCAAAAAAGAGACGCTCTATGAACTCTACTAAACGAGCCTAAAAGATAGAGAGTCCTGTTTTTTGGGCAAAAAGCTCAAGTGCTAGTGTTCCCACCAATGAATTACCTTGCTGATTTAGCCCTGGCGCAAAAACAGCCAAGCCCATCACTTTAGGGACTACAGCAACAATACCGCCTCCTACTCCACTTTTTCCAGGTAAGCCCACATGAAACGCAAAGTCGCCCGAAGCATCATAATGTCCGCAAGTTAACATCACTGCATTGATCCTTTTAGCTTGTTGTGCAGAGATATAACTTTTTGCTGTTATAGGGTCTTCTCCATGATTTGCCAAATACAGCATTGCCCGTGAGAGCATCTTTGTATTCATCTCTACAGCACAATGACGAAAATAGGTCTCTACTACACTATTTACGTCATTATCAAAATTACCAAAACTTTTCATAAGATGTGCCAAAGAGAGGTTTCTATCTCCATGCGCCATCTCAGAAGATGCAACCTCATCATTACTTTGAATACTTGCATCATCTGCTATAGATCGTATAAACGCTAAAACCTCTTCATACGCTATCTTCTCACTTGTATAGTAGTTTACTAAAGCATCAGTAATGTTTATAGCACCTGCATTGATAAAAGGATTTCTTGGTTTTCCATGTTCATATTCAAGCTGTACAAGAGAATTAAAAGGGTTTCCTGAGGGTTCATGCCCTACCCTTTTGTAAAGAGCAGAACCAAAAAACTTTAAAGCGAGTGTAAAAGTAAATACTTTAGAGATACTTTGTATAGAAAAAAGGGTATCACTACAACCAGCACTACACTGTGTTCCATCAAAAAGTGTCAAAGAGATCCCAAACTGCTCTTTTTTTACTTTTGCCAAAGCTGGTATGTAGTCTGCTACTTTTCCTTTACTGAGATGTATCTGCACCTCCTCATTGATCTCATCGAGTACTTTTTGATAATCCATTACTCTATAATCTCCTCATTATTTAACTCATAAAACTCACTTTGTTCAATAGCATCTTCACCAAAGTACTCTAACTTATCATCAGCTACATCAAGGTTTTTAAATTTCGCTATATGAAAAACAGCATCTCCCTCTTGGATCAAAGGGATCTCAGACTTTCCTATAATGATCCCAGAAAAAGGTGCTTCTATAGCAAAGTTCGCATCATCTAAAGGCTCATCAATATATGCGATAATATCGCCTCTCTCTACAGTATCACCCAAAGCTTTAATAGTACGTAACATTCCACTCTCTGTAGCACGGATCCATTTACTCTCTCGTGTTACGACAGGTGTTTTACGCGAACGTTTTGCCAAAGATTTTGGCAACATATCATTTTCACGCAAAACATTTACGATACCCTTGACGCCTATACGGATACTTTTCTCATCAAAACGGAGTGCTTCGCCAGCTTCATAAAGTAAGATGGGAACGCCTCTTTCTTGCGCTACTGAACGTAAAGAACCATCTCTAAGCTCAGAGTGTAATACCACTGGTGCTTCAAATGCTTTTGCAAGTCTAAAAGTGTATTCATTATCGATATTGGTACGAACTTGAGGAAGATTCGATTTATGAATCGAAGCCGTATGCAGGTCTATTCCTAATGAGCATTTACTTACCACCTCATCAAAAAAGATCTTTGCTATACGTGCTGCAAGTGAACCTTTGGAACTACCAGGAAAGCTTCTGTTGAGATCCCGTCTATCTGGAAGATAACGAGAGAGGTTCATCACTCCATATACATTGACCATTGGAACAAGAATAAGTGTCCCTCGAAGTTTTTTTAAGATTGTGAGTTTACGCAGACGTCGAATGATCTCAATTCCGTTTAATTCATCTCCGTGGATTGCTGCACTTACAAAAACAGCAGGTCCATCCCTTCTTCCACGAATAACACGAAGTGGCAACGTTGTAGGTGTATTATAAAGTTTTGGGAGTTCAATATTTACTATTGTATTACTCCCTTTTGGTATTTGAAGTCCCCCTATCTCAAATGGAGTGTTTGGCAACTTAAGCTCCTATAGTATCTTTTTTGATCTTTCTTTTTTTCTTTGTTTCATCTGAGCGCGGAGTCACATGTTTGGCTATATAGTCCATGATCTTCCCTGCTATATCGATCTGTGTTGATTTTTCGATCCCTTCTAAACCAGGAGAAGAGTTTACTTCCATCACGAGAGGACCACGAGCTGATGGGATCATATCGACTCCACATACACCTAGCCCCATAGCTTTTGCAGCAGCAATAGCAGTCGCTTTTTCTTTACGTGAGAGTTTATGTGCTGTAGCACTTCCCCCTTGATGCAGGTTAGATCTAAAGTCTCCCTCTGCACCTTGACGTTTCATAGCACCCACAACTTCTCCCCCAACAACTAATACACGGATATCAGCTCCTCCAGCCTCTTCGATAAATTCCTGCACAAGAATATTTACATCCATGCCATAAAAAGCATCTAAAACAGATTTTGCCGCTTTTTGCGTATCTACTAAAACAACTCCAACCCCTTGAGTCCCTTCTAAGATCTTAAGTACAAGAGGCGTTCCTCCACTAAGAGCGATCACATCTTTGGCAGTTGACTTATTTGATGCAAATACTGTGCGAGGCATATCTACATCATGTTTTGAGAGGATCTGTAAACTGCGTAATTTATCACGGCTTCTCGCAATTGCCAAGTTTCCAGCTACACTAAAAGTCTCCATCATCTCAAAGTGACGCACCATAGCAGTTCCATAAAAAGTTCTACTCGCGCCTATACGTGGAATGATAGCATCAGGAGCAGGAAGATTCTCCCCTTTGTAACTGATACGCAATTGCCCTTTTACGATCTCTATACTACATCGCAGATAATCAATTACACGCATCTCCCAACCACGTTGTTCACCCGCTTCTACAAGTCTCTTTGTTGAATACAATGATGCGTTTCTCGATAAAATATAGACTCTCATACCTCTTTACTCTCCTCTTTTGTTAAATACTCTTTTGAAACATCTACTAAAAATTTTCCACTTAAAAACCTACGCCCTATAAGCATAGGGTACTTCATATCGGCACGATTTGTCAACGAAATCACTGTTGAATATTCCTTATTAAACATCTTTACACGCACCTTAATGGAAGGGCGTTCTTGCACTACACCATTGGAACTTTTAACTTTTTTTACTTTGTACAATGGCAAGATCATCTTTTTGCCATGATACGATGGATGCACCTCATCAAGTAAGGTAAAGTGTACATTATTATCATCATCTATAATGATGTCATCACAATGTAGTGCATTAGAATCTGCACCAGTATCTACTTTTGCATCTAGGTCAAATAACTCTAGATCCAAAATACTAATAAGCTCTTTTCTTCCGACAATTTTTTTATCCATAACTTACTCCATTAGTGCTATTATACAGATATTTTCTCTCAGGATGCTTTTTTTATGGATAAAAATACAATTGAACTACGTGAACCCACACCCACACTACAGAGTAAAAAATGCAAACTTTTAGCAAATATTCTCACTCTATTTTTACAAACAGCTCTTTATCTAATAACTGCTATTTCATGGTACTTCTATGACTATTTTATCGCTCTTTTGACACTTGTATTGAGTTTTATCGTTATGGGAATTATCCGCTCTAAACTTCGTAATAGCTCTATTCCTCTTTCACAAAGAGAGTACCAATACACCGATAAAGAGATAGCACTTTGGTATGTAGCCAAAGAGATCTGTTTTGAGCAGACAAGTAACTCTTAACCATAAAAAAGCTACACTTGCAAAAAAAGAAGCGGAAAAACAAAAACAATGGCACTTATCGATCTACTAGGTATCTCCAAACACTACTCGGCACAAAAGATCCTCACTGAGATCAACTTTCATGTTGATGAGGGGGAGCGTATTGTTGTTATAGGGAAAAACGGCAGTGGTAAGTCTACCCTCATGAAGATCATTAACGGCACACTTAGCCAAGATGGTGGCGAGAGAATCATCAAAAATGATCTTGAAGTGAAAATGCTAGCGCAACGCCCTGAATTTAAAGAGGGAGCAAGTGTACGCCAAGCTATAGAAGATGGCCTAGAGGAACTCAACAAAGCAAAAGAGCGCTACGATGAGCTCTCACTTCTTTTAGCAGAAGATTTTGAGAACAAACTTTTGCTTGATGAACATGCAAAGGTTTCTGCTTACTTAGAACACCACAGTGCTTGGAATCTCGATGATAAAATAGAGCGTATTATTCAACACTTTGATCTTAAAAAATATGAAGATAAAGCGATAGCTCTACTTAGCGGAGGGGAACAGCGTCGTGTAGCCCTCGCATCTTTACTTTTGCAAAAACCAGATATTTTACTTCTTGATGAGCCTACCAACCACCTTGATGTCTATATGGTGGAGTTTTTAGAGGAGTTACTTTTAAAAGAGCGTTTTACACTTGTATTTATCTCCCACGATCGCTATTTTATAGATCGCATCGCTACAAAGTCAGTTGAAGTAGAAGATTGTAAACTTCGTGAGTACCGTGGAGGTTACAGTGACTATCTACGCCAAAAAGAGGAACATCTTCGCACCTTAGAAAAGCAGCATGAAAATCTTTTAGGACTACTCAAGCGTGAAAATGAGTGGTTTGCCCGTGGTGTAAAAGCACGTCTAAAACGTAACGAGGGACGAAAAGATCGTCTAATGCAGTTGCGTGAAGCAGCAAAAACAAACCCATCGAAGATCAGAAAAATGTCACTTGAGTTGCAACGTGAAGCCAAACATTTCAACCGTGATAAAAGTATCAACAAACAAAAGATGCTCTTTGAGGTAGAAGACATCTCTTTACAAATGGGAGACAAACTACTTTTTGAACACTTCTCTACCCGTATTTTACAAAAAGATGTGATAGCGATTGTTGGACCAAACGGAAGTGGAAAATCAACTCTGCTTAAAACACTTTTAGGGCGTATAGATCCAACACGAGGAAAGATCAAACGTGGTGAGTTTAGCATCGGTTATTTTGACCAACACCGTGAGATGCTTGATGATGATAAAAACCTAATTGAGACCTTTTGTCCTAATGGTGGAGACAGAGTTCAAGTTCGTGGCAAAGATATGCACGTGTATGGTTATCTTAAAAACTTTCTCTTTCCAAAAGAGTTTTTAGATAAAAAGATAGGGGTTTTAAGTGGTGGAGAGAAAAACCGTGTAGCTCTTGCTCTTCTTTTTACAAAAAATGTAGATATTTTGATCCTTGATGAACCTACGAACGATCTTGATATTCCAACTATTAATATCTTAGAAGAACAACTTACAAACTTTGCTGGTGCAGTTATTATAGTGAGTCACGATAGATATTTTGTTGACAAGATAGCTAAAAAGCTTTTTATCTTTAAAGAGAACCTTACGATAGAGGAGTCTTATCAAGCGTACTCTGAGTACTTAGAACTTGAAAAAGAGCTCAAAGAGCTTGATTTGATGGAGAAGGAATCACAGCAAGAGACTCCAAAACAAAAAGAGAGTGAGCCGCAAAAAACAAAAACACTTAAACTTACCTATAAAGAAAAGATCGCTTTAGAGAAACTCCCTCAAGAGATTGAAGATCTAGAGAAGAAGATAGAAGAGAAAAACAACTGTTTAGCAGACCCTAAGTGTTACGAAGAGATCGGCATAACACAACTTGCAAAAGAGTTAAGTGAGCTTGAAGAGATCTATGAAGCTAAAGTTGAAGAACTACTTGCTATTGAAGAAAAAATGGAGGAGATTAACTCCTCCATCTAATGCTATTAAAATCTATAACGTAGATAACAACGCAGATCTTTTGCTGTATCTACGAGTGTCCCAGCAAGGTCTGTACTACTTGGTATAGAGCTAATTTTTACAGCACTACCACTTTGAGCTCCAAAAAAGCCATTGCTTCCACTATATTTATAATCTATATAGGTATACCGTACTTGAAAACTCAACCCTTTAGCTAGAGGCTCTGTAAAATAGATCTCATACGCATCTCCACGTGTTGCTATCTTTGAACCAATAGCTGTATCTTCTGCATAGGTAAAAGATCTCCAATATCTGCTTCCATAGTTATACTCAAGACCCCATTTTCCTTTTTGCGAGAATAGTGAAGGCATCTGTACACCCATCCAATAGCTATGCCCTAACTCTGAGTTTGTAGAACCTAACATCATTTTATCTTTATCAGGATCTGTTTGAGAGAGGGCTAGACTCATAAAAAGTGTACTTTGATCCAAATACTTATGAATCCCTTTGATCCCATGAAATGCTATAAAAGTAGAAAACAGTTCTATATCTCCTACCCTCTCTAAGCTAGGGTTATAGTTAGAAGCTACGAACGATCCAAACTGATTAAAACCAGAGTTTTGAATATCTATAAGATTACTCGCATGGGTATACTGTAACTCTGTTGTTATGGCAGATGTTTTATATGGAGTGATATTGAGTGCATACATATTGATATTTTTTGTACCACTATCTGCACTTGAATAAGGTGTAGGGGTAAAATAAGCTTCGGCATTACTTATCCCTCTTCCAGCAGCTAACTTTATAGCTGATCCTTTTAAACCTGTGAGTGATTCAAGTTTAAACTTGATATTTCCACCATCAAACTCTGCATTTACTATATGTGCTAATGGAGAAGATGCTTCATCATCTTCACGATAAGTACTAAGTTTTCCGTTGTTAGATGGACGTCGCCCTATCCCAAAAGACCAAGGGATACTTTGAGCAAATAAGTTACTGTCCATATAGTCTATATAGATAGAACGCACTCTTACCTTATCATCTACTCCTGTTTGGGAACTCACCCAATCAAAACCGTCCATAGCACTACTTTGAGCATTAGCAAGTGAGCGCTGTCCAAATAGTTTGTTATAGGCTAACTGCCCACCAAACTTTATATTTTCACTTACTTGATAATGCATATTAAGCCACAAACGATTACGTAGAAGTGCGTCATTACTCTGTTTTGTGCCATTAGCCATTGAATAGTTTATATTATCAACACTTGTTCGAAAATCAGCACTCCATTGTAAAGAATCATTAGATTTTTGTGCCTGAAGAACTCTATTTTCTTTATGAAGTTTTGAAACTGTATTTTGAAGTTTATTCACCTTATGTTCGAGCTCTTTAAACTCCTCTACTGAAATGCTCTGAGCAGCTAATGAAGATATAAAAGATGATGAGAGCGCCATGAGAAATAAATGTTTATTTTTCATTGTTTACCTTTATTAAAAAATATTTTACAAGAAAGAAATGTAACGCAGTAAAATTAACAGATAATAAAGAGTAATTTTTTGTATTATTTTTACTAATACTATATATCTTTTCAAAACTTTTTCTTCTATTTTTCAACAAATTTAGCACACAAATTGCATATCTAAAATAAAAAGGTGGACTATGTCAGAGACTTTTGAAGACTTCGATGAAGAGTTTGTGCTCTGGAACTCTAAACTTGGTATTCGCGATTTTGTGACTATTGGTCATACAGAGTTTGACACAGAAAACAGCACCCACGCATGGCTTGAAGAACCTTACGATATGGTTGGTCCTTTTTGCTTAGAAGAGTTACATACACATCAAGAGATAAGATTTGCTGCTTGTATTGTTATGTCTCATGCGAGATGGAAGAAACAACAAAACTCTTTACGAAAAGAAGCCTTTATCAATCAACAAAAATCACAAAGAGAGTTTCATGAAAAGCTTCATCGCCATAACAAAAAAAAGGGAGAAGCAAAAGTTTATGAAGAACAAAAGCTTCAAGAATGCCGTAAACTTTTAGCTTTGCCCCTAGAAGGTACCTTAGAGCTGTGTGAGATCAAAACAGCATATCGTAAAATGGTAAAGATTGCACACCCTGATGTAGGTGGAAGCCAAGAAAAATTTCTTGCTATTACAGAAGCAAAAAACACTCTTCTTGGTGCATAAAATAAAAAGTTTTATAAAAGTCCTAAATTTTCTCGAACCATCTTTTTAAAACGTTTCATATCTACTTTTTGGGTAGATTGCATCACCTCTTCTTTACAAGTATGGATCTCTGATGCATACTCTGCTTTTGAGAGAATAGTCTCTCTATCTCTTGCACGTTGTATAAGTTCATTACGTGGATCATCTAAGCTAAGGTCTTCTCTATCACAAAGTGCATCATATACATAAAAAAACAGTTTTCTATCTTCATTGCCCATATTGCATGAGTCATCAAGCATCTTTAGCGCAAGTCTTGAAGCATAATCGATCTCGATCGCTTCAAATGGATAACTTTTAGACCACTCATAAGCTTTTTGATATATATTTTCCTGCATTACAACTCCCTTATTAATATTTGAGAGTTTCAAATGCAAGTTTTATACTCAAAGAGTGTAAGTTCTTATTTAAGCATCGCAATGTACAATTGATAGTATGAATACTACACTCAAATACCTTATGCTTTTTTTGGCTATTTTACTTCTTGTTGATACATTTTTGTATTTTGAAAAAGAGTCTAAGATCAAAGATCATATGACTCGTGAAAGTGCTGAGATAGAGGCACAGTACAAAGCTATATATAGAGAATATAAAGAGATTTCTCATATTATTTTTGATACAAACATCAATAAAAAAGATGTTATAAATATTTTTAAAAGAGCAGACACTAACGACACACTCCAACAAAATGAAATACGCTTGCAACTTTATAAACAACTTCAAGGTACTTATGCTCTTTTACAAAAATACAATCTCAAACAGCTCCATTTTCACTTGCCAAACAATGACTCTTTTTTACGCTTTCATAGACCAGAAAAGTTTGGCGATAATTTAACAAATATTCGTTCAACAGTAGCCTATACAAATCAAAATCTTGAGTATATCGATGGTTTTGAAGAGGGGCGGATCTATAATGGGTATCGCTATGTCTACCCCCTTTTTGATGAAACAAAAAAACATATAGGAAGTGTAGAGATCTCTTTTAGTACTCTAGCTTTTAATGAAGAGTTTTTTTATATATTTCATTCCCTCTCACATTTTTTGATCCTCAAAGATGTAGTAGAAAAAAAGGTGTTTACTTCAGAACAAAAGAACTATTTGCAGTCTCCACTTGAACACTTCTATATTGAAAAAAAATCACTCGAAGCTTTAGAACAATTAAAGCATAAAGATAATGCAAGCAGTTTTACACAAGATGAGCAAAAAGAGATTCATGAACATATAATAAAAGGGGAAAAGTACTCTTTTTATAATGAGAACTATGAGTTTACTTTTCTACCGGTAAAAAACCCTATAACAAAACAAGTTGTTGCCACTTTTGTCTCACAACATAAACATCACTATATTCCAAACAAATACCAGAACTACTATATTACTCTTATAACAAGTAATATACTTTTTGCCATCATTATCTACTTACTCTATAGAAATGAGATCAAAAATCAAAAAATAACGCAAGAAAGACAAAGACTTGGCTGGATCTTTAATGAAGCAAATAGTGGTATCGGGCTTATAGATCTTGAGGGAAATTTTATAGAGGTTAACTCCACTTATTGTACTCTTTTAGGGTATGAACATGATGAACTGATTACAAAAAGTTGTATCGATATCTCTATTCCAGAGGGAAAAGAACATAGTTTAGAGCTTCTCAAAAACGCTATAAAGTGCAGACACCTTTCAAAAGTGGAGAAAAAATGTGTAACAAAAGAGGGCAAAGTACTCCCTGTAGAGATCTCTCTTGATATGCTCCCCTCAAATGATGCTTTCACTATTGTTATGAACCCTATAGAAGAGAGGATAAAACTCAAAAAACTCAATCAAGATCTTCAACATGAAGTTGATAAAGCTGTAGAGGAGATCCGCCTTAAAGACAATATTTTATTTCAACAATCAAAAGATGCGGCTATGGGTGAGATGATCGATGCCATAGCACATCAGTGGATCAACCCTCTTGGTATTGTTCGTCTTTTATCGCAAGATATAAAGTATGAATCAAAAGAGGATGAGATCAATGGAGAAATAATCATAGATGATGCTGATAAGATCGAACTACAAGTAAACCATCTCCTTGATACTCTCAGCGAATTTCGCTCATTTTTCAGACCAAATGCACAGCGTAAAGAGATCACTCTCTCAAACCTCTTTAGCTCTGTAAAAGTACTCATGAAAGATGAACTGCTCAAAAACACTATGAGTATAGAACTTATAGGAGATCTTGAAAGTAGTGTATATATTGCACCAAATGAGTTTAAACATGTACTGATCAATCTTATTACAAACTCTCGCGATGCTTTTAATGAAAGAGAGATCAAAGGGGAACGAAAAATCTCTTATGAAGTAGAAGATCTAGTGGACAAAACTATTCTTAAGATCTCAGATAATGCAGGTGGGATCAAAGATGAGATCATCGATCATATTTTTGATGCAAACTTTACAACAAAAGAGGAAGGTAAAGGGACAGGTATCGGTCTTTACATGACAAAACAGATCTTAGATAAAATCGATGCGCAAGTTCAAGTTTATAATATAAGTGGGGGTGTATGCTTTGAGATTACAATCCCTAAGCTCTCTCAAAAAGAGGATTAAAATTTAATCCTCTTTATTACTATTTGAAATTTAGTACAATTGCCGCTTCAGGTCCTAAAACTCTAAAAGCACACGTTTGCATCAAAAATAGTTCTACACCGTTTTTACTCTCTTTTTCAAAACCGATAGAGACATCCAGCCCACTAAAAAACTCAAAATCTCCTCCACGTGTAGAGAGAAGAAGTGCTCTTTTATCGCCTATGTCTTCATTAACTACTAAGTTGCCTGAACCTAAGATCTCATCGAGTTTGTTTTTAAGACTGATACCATCAAAAAATTCTGTATACAGCTGTGCCATCGTAGCACTTGAGAGAATGAGTTTAAAACCACCTTCAACAAACTCTTTATTGAACATACCAAGTGATTTTGCTACAGCACTTAAAAGTTCTTTTGTACTTTTAACCTCTAAAGAACTCACCTCTTTATCTGCTATGATACCACCTATATTTGCCTCTTTGATCCCCTCTAAGATCATGGAGTTTTCAACCGAAGCAAACTCATTTGCAGCACGTGAGAGCTCTTTATCGTCAAAATCTTCAACTCCTCTTTTCATATCTTCTATAACAGAAGATGAAAGAGTAAATGTTTTTTTGATCTCTAACATTTTGATAGGTTCACGTGTTGCTATTGTTAAGCCACTTTTATTTGAGAGTTGACGAAGCTGTTTTGTTGAAATCGCATCACTCTCGTAACTTGGAGTATCATTAAAATCAACAACTCCACGTAAACTCAAACGTTTTGCTAAAAACTCACCTAGTGTTGCATCTACAACACTCCATACGCCATTACTAAAAGGTGCATTTGTTCGATTTAATATTTCCATCTTTAAGCTCCTATTTTTTATTGTTACCTATATTTAAAGTGCCAGTACCCGTTGCAGGATTTTGGCTCTCATTCGCAGAATCTTTTCCTGTCATCTCATTTTCGTTCCCGACAATATCACCATCTCGAAACAAAAATTCGCGTAACATAGCATCCCATACAGGGGAGTTTTTACGCAACCATTCAATACCCATACAAGCATGTTCGATCTCTTCATCGCGATTATGTTCCATAATCGCTTTCGCTTCAGGGTCTGTTGCGCACTCTGCTCTTTGGTTATACCAGTCTACTGCTTCAAGCTCCTCCATCGTACTTTGAATAATACGGTGATAATCTTTTGCAAAATCCGTTAACTGATTTGGATCTTCATGAAAACCTTCGTGTGCCATTGACTCTCCTTTTTAGATAATGTTCTGTGTGTATTTGTGATAACATTACAACAAATAACTTAAAACAAACGTTAAACAAAAGAAGGTATTTTTATGATCAGTATGAAAAAAGCCACTCTTCTTATAGAGGATATAAGCCAAGAAAAGCTTGAAAACATAAAGGGCTATTTTAAAGCTCAACAGGGTGTAAACCTACAGATTTACGACTACAGTGAGAGTATACTCTATGACGCCACAGACTGCATTTATTATCTCTATCTTGATGATCTAAGTATTAAAAATTTTTTGAAAAAACATAAAGATCTACCTATAGCACTCTCAATACTTCCTCATGAAAACTGCCCAGATGCAATGATACGCTATGGGCTTTCAAAAGATATCTATGAGGCTCTTGAAGAGAGTAAAAATGAAGATCTCTATATCCAAGATCAGCTTCTTTTATGCAACGATGCAGTTGTGTTTAAAAAAGTCTCTTTAGGGAATGTTGATAATCTGTCTCAAAAAGTATTTGAAACAACTTTTATCAAAAATATCAAATACTTTTTTAAAAATCTCAGTACACTAAAGTATCAAGGTTTTACCTTTCGTACTGCAAGTGAAAGTAAAATAGCAACGGTTGCAAGTGGTGTTCTGATATTAGAAGATTACACAGCTTACCACACACTTAAATATGGAACAAGTTCCTCCTTTCACGATGGAAGACTCAATGCTTTTATTATCGCTCCCTCTTCACTTCTCTCTTTTTTATACCATCTTATACTCATCTTTTTTTATCATCGTTTTTCTTTAGGAACTCTTCCAAAAAACATAGGTTTTATAGGCACAAAAAAACTCTTTATCTCTGGAAATAAACCTTTTGATTTTTCTATAGACTCCTATGCACTGAGTGCAAAAGAGATCGAACTAGAAGTGTATGATTCATCGTTTCTTATTAGTTATGGAGATAGTTTTAAAGAGCTTATACAAGAACCAAGAGTAGAAGATACCAAAGAGATCATCAACTTAAAACATTTGCCAAAAGGTGAGATGAGAGACCTTTTAATAGCAGGAGAAGTCCCCCTTTTACAAAAGGCAAGTGATGAAGATATGAAAGAGACACTCACTCTTATCAAAGAGGGTTCTAAAACAACATCTATTTTTATTACACTTATGATACTGAGTACTATGCTTGCAACAGTAGGTATTTTTCAAGACTCAACACCCTCTGTAATAGGAGCGATGATCTTAGCACCCCTTATGGCACCCATCATCTCTTTGTCTATGGGTGCGGCAAGGAGTGATAAAACTATTATTAAACGCTCCCTTTTTACACTTGCATTAGGGATCAGCAGTGCTCTATTTTTCTCCTCTATTCTCACACTTTTTATGCCCTTAGATATGATAACTTCACAGATGAACTCTCGCATACACCCAAATCTACTTGATCTTTTTGTTGCTATTTTCTCTGGTATCGCAGGTGCTTATGCGACCTCTAAAGAGGAGGTAGCCAAATCTCTTGCTGGAGTTGCTATTGCAGTTGCTCTTGTACCTCCTCTTGCTGTAACAGGTATAGGGATCGGCTGGGGTGAGTGGAATATTATCTATGGCTCTTTTTTACTTTTTATGACAAACTTTGTGGGGATGGTTCTAGCAGCTTCTCTTACCTTTATTGTTTTAGGATTTGCACCTATTCATAGAGCCAAAAAAGGGCTTGTATACTCCTCTGTATTTTTAAGTATTGTCTCTATCCCACTTATTTTCTCTTTTTACTCCCTTGTCTTACAGAGTAAGGACTATGCTACACTTAACGCAATTCAAACTATACAACTCGATACAAAAGAGGTACAACTAGGGAGTATTAACATAAAAGAAGCAAGTCATAAGTCAGTTCTTATAGAGAGTGAATTGATCTCAACAACACTCTTAAGTACTAAAGAGCTTCAAGAGGTACAAAAATATCTGGAGAAAAAGTTAGATAAAAAAGTTACCTTAGAGATCATCTCTAAGGTACGTATTGAGTAGAGATTCTCAATAGCCAAGAAGCATTTATTTTTTTGCCTCTTTGAGTGAATCTGCAATTAAAAATGCAAGTTCAAGTGCTTGATCAGCATTTAAACGTGGATCACAGTGTGTATGATAACGAGAGCTTAGATCCTCTTCTGTTACAACAAAAGAACCACCAATACACTCTGTTACATCTTTTCCTGTCATCTCAAGGTGCACACCTCCACCAAAAGTACCTTCAGCTTTATGTACTTGGAAAAACTGTTTCATCTCTTTTAGTACTGCATCTACAGGACGTGTTTTAAAGTTGTTTGATGATTTGATCGTATTTCCATGCATTGGATCACAGCTCCATACAACTTTCATCCCTTCTCGCTCAATCGCTTGAATAAGACGTGGCATACCTGTTTTTTCATCACCCACTTTATCTGCACCCATACGTACGATAATATTTAAGCGACCTGCTTCATTTCTTGGGTTGAGTGTCTCTACAAGACGTACAAGGTCATCAGGATCCATACTTGGACCTGCTTTGATCCCAATTGGGTTATGAATACCTCTCATAAACTCCACATGTGCTCCATCAAGCTGACGCGTACGATCTCCGATCCAAAGCATATGTGCAGAGGTATCATACCAATCACCTGTTAAAGAGTCCTTACGTGTAAACGATTCTTCATATGGAAGTAAAAGTGCTTCGTGTGATGTATAAAAATCTGTCTCACGTAAAGCTCTAAATGTTTTTGAAGTAATACCACATGCTTCCATAAACTCTAGAGATTTTCCGATCTCCTCTGCAAGTGCTTCATATTTTTTTGTTACATCACCCTTGTGTGCAAAATCGAGCGTCCACTTATGTACTTGGTGAAGATCTGCTAATCCACCTGAAGCGAATGCTCTTAAAAGGTTCAGTGAGGCAGCAGATTGGTTATACGCACGTACCATTCTTTGTGGATCTGGAGTACGTGCCTCTTTTGTAAACTCTACACTATTGATAATATCTCCTCGATATGAATCAAGTGTAAGTCCATCAATTGTTTCTGTGTCACTTGAACGTGGTTTTGCAAATTGCCCACCAAGACGCCCCACTTTTACAACAGGAAGCCCTCCAGAGTAAGTCATAACAACAGCCATCTGGAGAAGTGCTTTAAAAGTATCACGAATATTTGCTGCACCAAACTCACTAAAACTCTCCGCACAGTCCCCACCCTGTAGTAAAAAAGCTTCTCCATTTGCTACATTTGCCAGCTGATTACGCAAAGAACGCGCTTCTCCTGCAAAAACAAGTGGTGGATAATCTCTTAGTTCATGAAGAACCTTTTCAAGCTCTTTTTGATCTGGATATGTTGGTTGTTGTAAGATTGGTTTATCTCTCCAGCTTGCTGGGCTCCAAGTACTCATATTTAAACCTTAATATATATAATTTTGCGACATTCTACAAAAATCTACCTAAAACTGCTCTTATCAAACCACACAAAAGATAAAAGCTTTTTTTATGCTTCGTAGCTGTATAATTGCGCAATACTAAAAATTTTAGGAAATGCTGTTTTGGATAAAGTGCAACTCAAGGCTCTCGTTACTGATATGTGTCAAGTACTTCACTCAAAGATTGAGAGTCAAGAGGGAGCGTCAAGAGAAGAACTGCTCGCTTACCTTAAAGATGCTGCTAGAGCGATCGAAACACTCAATGAACAACAGCTCAACTCCATAAATGATGAAAATCATATCTATGCAGAAGCTTATAAACTTATAGCCAAAGATAGTTTACGATCTTACAAAAATACCAATGCAAAATTTCTAGAGCTCTCAGCACAGCAACAAACAGCCCTTGAAGAGTTTAACGAACCCCATATCGATCTGCCATCACTTACAAACAAGTTTAACGATATTCAAAAACATATGGAAGATGAGATCTCTCGAGCAAACACTATGATCTCACAGCTTACACAACAAGTAAAAATTCTTGAAGAAAAAACCAATATCGATCCGCTAACCAAAGTGTATAACCGCAGAGCACTCAATTCATACCTAGGACATATCTGCCAACAGCATATACAACCTCTGGATCTCTATGTTATGATCCTTGATCTTGATGATTTTAAAGAGGTTAATGATACTCATGGGCACTTAGCAGGTGATAAAGTACTTATTTTTATCGCAAATATTTTGAAAAAAACTCTTCGTGATGGGGATAAAATTTTCCGTTATGGGGGAGAAGAGTTTGTTATACTCCTCCACCGTGTAGATAATGAAAAATGTCGTCATATTATCTTACGGCTAATGGAGCTTGTTCGTGCAAACAAACTTATTTACAAAGGTGAAAACCTTCAAGTGACTATGAGTGTAGGTGCAACAAAATATAGAGATGATGATACCTATGAGACTCTTTTATCTCGTGCAGACTCAGCACTCTATAAAGCCAAAGAAAATGGAAAAAATCAAATGTATTCGGATATGTGTTAATGGAATTTAATTATTTTGACTTAGTTATAGCTGTTGTTATTCTTCTTTTAGGTCTTAAAGGGATCATAAACGGTTTCTTTAAAGAGGTTTTTGGTCTTATTGGAATTATTGGTGGTATCTTTGTTGCCTCACGTACAGGAGATAGTGTCGGTCAATACCTTAGCGATATGATCTTTAAGTTTGACAACGCTTCTGCTATAAGTTTTACTGGCTTTTTAGCAACACTTGCTGTATTTTGGCTTGGGATGATTCTTCTTGGAATGATCTTTAAAAAGCTCAGTTCACTTAGTGGTTTAGGTGCTATAGATAAACTTTTAGGTTTTATTTTTGGCGCGAGTAAATTCTTTCTTATTACTGCTGTTATCGCTTATGCCATTTATAACATTAAAGCGGTACGTGCAACTGTAGATGAGTTTATGCAAAACAGCTATCTTTTTCCTGTACTTGTTGAAACAGGAAGTTATATTATGAAGATAGACCCTGTAGCTATGGGAAATGATATTAATACATCTATTATTCAACCTGCTACAGAATCGATTGAAGCCTCTTTAGACAAAAGTATGCCAGACGCAACAAAAGAGTTTATAGACCAAGCAAAAGAGCAACTACAAAAAGCTAGCCCTGAAGCAAATGCGACTACAGTTCAAAAGGATTAAGTAATGATACAAGATATTGTCACAGATTTTAATGATAAAACAGTAGAATATGAGCAACTTCTTACTGACTTCAAAGCTTTACTCAAAAAAAATTCACTTAAGTTTACTATACAAAGAGAAGTGATTTTAGAAACCCTTTACAGTTCTGATGAGCACTTAACTCCTGAGGCCTTGCATCATCTTATTCAAGAGAAATTTCCTGAACTTAATACTGGAATAGCAACTGTGTATCGTACACTTGCTCTTTTAGAAGATTCGAATATCGTCACCTCACTCTCTTTTGGTGCACAAGGGAAAAAGTATGAACTTGGAGCAAAAGAGCACCATGATCATATGATCTGTACAGAGTGTGGAGAGATCACAGAGTTTGTAGATGAGCAGATCGAAGAGAGACAACATAAGATAGCCGCAGAGTTAGGTTTTAAAATGTCTGATCACTCTATGCAGATCTACGGTATCTGCAAAAATTGTCAAAATAAAGAAAAATAAATAAAGGAAAAATATTGGCTTTTGAAAATAAATATATCCAACAAAGAATTGAAAAAGCAGAGCTTTTACGTAAGGGTGGATTAAACCCTTATGCAAACGACTCAAAACGTAATACAACGATTACAAAATTTTTAAATGTCAACTCAGATGTAGCTGACAAAGAGAATAAACGCGATGAAAAACGCCACTATACTGTTGCAGGACGTATCAAGTTTTTTCGTGTCATGGGAAAAGCTAGCTTTATCAAGATCGAGGATGAAAGTGGTATGTTACAGATTTATGTAGCACGAGACAATCTTCCTGAAGGTTTTTATAATGAAACGTTTAAAAAGAATATCGAAGTTGGAGATATTGTTGAAGTAAGTGGTTACCCATTTGTTACAGGAAAGGGGGAGCTTTCACTCCATGCCGAAGCGCTCTGTTTACTTACAAAAGCGATCGCACCACTTCCTGAAAAATTTCATGGTGTTACAGATAAAGAGATCCGTTACAGAAAACGTTATTTAGACCTTATTATGAATGCAGAGGTGCGTAAAACTTTTAAGATCCGCTCTAAAGTGATCTCTTTAACACGTCACTTTTTTGAAGACAAAGGATTTTTAGAGGTAGAAACACCTATGATGCACCCTATCGCAGGGGGAGCAAATGCAAAACCTTTTGTTACACATCATAATGCACTCGGGATCGACAGATATTTACGCATTGCACCAGAGTTATACCTGAAGAGACTTATAGTAGGTGGTTTTGAAGCAGTTTTTGAGATCAACCGTAACTTTAGAAATGAGGGGATGGACGCTACACATAATCCAGAATTTACCTCTATTGAATTCTACTGGGCATACAAAACATACAAAGACCTTATAGAGATCACAAAAGAGTATTTTCAATACCTCTTTGAACATTTAGATTTGCCTACTATACTTCCATACGGTGAAATGGAGGTTGATTTTTCAGAATTTAAAGAGATCCCTCTTATTGAATCACTTCATGTTATCGGTGGAGTGCCTCAAGAGATCTTAGAAGATAAAACAAAAATCTTAGCATATCTCAAAGAGAATAATTTTGAAGCTAATGAAGCACTTACACTTGGACAGCTTTATGGGGAACTCTTCGATAATTTTGTAGAAGAGAAACTAATAAACCCAACATTTATCACTGAATACCCAGTAGATATTTCACCACTTGCACGTAGAAGTGACACACATCCAGAGATCACTGAACGTTTTGAGCTCTTTATTGCAGGTCGTGAGATCGCCAATGCCTTTAGTGAGCTTAATGATCCAGTAGATCAGTATGAGAGATTCAAAGCACAAGTTGAGTCTAAAGAGAGTGGTGATGATGAAGCACATGAGATGGATGAAGACTTTGTTGAGGCTCTAAGTTATGGAATGGCACCAACTGCAGGACAAGGGATAGGAATAGACAGACTTGTAATGCTTCTTACAAATGAGCATAGCATTCGTGATGTATTGCTCTTTCCAGCAATGAAACCACTCCATCACGAACACCAAACAGATGAAAATGAAAACCAAACAGGAGAATAATAGATGAGTTTTTTACAAGAGTTCGATAATGAAATTTTTGATCTTTGTCAAAAAGAGTTAGAGCGTCAAACAGATCACTTAGAGATGATCGCATCGGAGAACTTCACTCTTCCAGCAGTTATGGAAGCAATGGGAAGTGTTTTTACAAACAAATACGCTGAGGGATACCCAGCGAAACGTTACTATGGTGGTTGTGAATATGCTGATGCTGTTGAACAACTAGCAATTGATAGAGCATGTGAACTTTTTGGATGTAATTATGCAAATGTACAACCTCATGCAGGAAGCCAAGCAAATGGTGCTGTTTATGCAGCACTTCTTAAAGCAGGTGATAAAATTCTAGGGATGGATCTTAGTCATGGTGGACACCTTACTCATGGATCTAAACCTAGCTTTTCAGGGAAAAACTATCAAGCATTTTACTATGGAGTAGAGCTCGATGGGCGTATTAACTACGATCGTGTTATGGATATTGCAAAAATTGTTCAGCCTAAGATCATTGTGTGTGGAGCTTCAGCGTATGCACGTGAGATAGATTTTAAAAAGTTCCGTGAGATCGCTGATGAAGTGGGTGCTATTTTATTTGCAGATATCGCGCATATAGCAGGTTTAGTAGCTGCTGGTGAGCACCCTAGCCCATTCCCACATGCTGATGTAGTAACAACAACAACTCACAAAACACTTGCAGGTCCTCGTGGTGGTATGATCATGACGAATGATGAAGAGATCGCTAAAAAAATAAACTCTGCAATCTTTCCAGGTCTTCAAGGTGGTCCACTTGTACATGTTATCGCAGCAAAAGCAGTAGGGTTTAAATACAACCTTTCAGATGCATGGAAAGCGTATGCAAAACAGGTAAAAGCAAATGCAAGTGTATTAGCAGAAGTACTTGTTAAACGTGGTTACGATGTAGTAAGTGGCGGGACAGACAACCACTTAGTGCTCCTCTCTTTTATCAACCGTGATTTTTCTGGAAAAGATGCAGATGCAGCTCTTGGAAACGCTGGTATTACAGTAAATAAAAATACTGTTCCTGGTGAGACAAGAAGTCCATTTGTTACTTCAGGTATCCGTATTGGTAGCCCTGCTCTTACATCACGTGGTATGAAAGAGGGAGAGTTTGAACTAATTGCAAATAAAATTGCAGATGTATTAGATGATATTACCAATACAGATCTTCAAGCCAAAGTGAAAGAGGAACTCAAAGAGTTAGCACAAAAATTTGTAATCTATAATCAAGCGACATATTAAAAGGAAAAATTGATGACAGCAATGGATCTAAAACTTATAAAAATGGTCTCTGATCACTATTGGATCAAAAGAGATGCGGTAGTTGAGAAGATCAGTTTTAAAGGGAGAACTTTTTATAATAAATTTGAAAAGGTTAATGCTCCGTTGAACCAAGGCGTCATCAATCAACACCTCAAAGGGGAGATCACAATTGCACACTCCCTTATCAATCAACATGGCAAAGTTGAAAATATTGTGATTGACTATAATGGTAGAGACCCTGAACGTTTTTACCATAAAGCACAACTCCTTTTGCGTGAAGAGGGTTTTATTAACTTTACAGCATATAAAACGCAAACTGAGGGGCACCTTCATGTCTATATTCACAAAGGGCATACTACACTTCAAGAAGCTATCCATTTAGGGAAAATGATCAGTATGAAACTTGCTGCAAAGCAACCAAAACAGTGGAAGATGTTTCCAACAGCAGACCTTCCAGATTCGTATAATATTCTCACTCTTCCTTATGAAGTCTACGCAAAAGAGCGTGGAGCTTCTTGGTCTAAACATATGTAAGTGTAAGAAGTTATTGACCGTATTTTAGATATGATAAGCCCAAGAACTCAATAAAGGTAATTTTATGGAAGAACAAAACGAATTAAATGATATTATCCTGAACAAAGGAGCTAACAGCAATTCAAATAAAAAAATTATTTTAGCTGTTGCAGCACTCGGTGTTATTTTAATTGTTGTAGTGATGCTGATGAACTCTTTAACATCAAGCGGCACAGATAACCTTCCACAAGCAGTTCTTCCACCTGAACCACAGATGCAAGCTCAAGCTGAACAAGTACAAGAGGAAGAAGCTCTTTTTGAAGAAGTTGAAGTGATCCAAGATGAAACACAAAACAATGCAAATCTTGATGAGATCGCACAAAGACTCAAGCAAGAAAGTCAAGAAGAGGTTCAGGTTGAAGAACCTGTAGTAGAAGAACAAGTTGTTGAAGAGACACCAAAAGCACAAGCAGTGCCAAAAGAGGTAAAAACAGCACCAAAACCTGTTGAAGAGAAAAAGGTACAAAAACCAGCTCCTGCAAAACCAAGTGCTCAAAAACCTGCATACTATGTACAAGTTGGTTCATTTTCAAAATATGCTCCTAATGAGAAGTTTTTAAACTCTATAACTTCAAAAGGCTATACATATAAATACCACAAAGCCAATTCTGGTTCAAAAACGATTACAAAGGTTCTGATTGGTCCTTTTAGTTCAGACAAAGATGCACGTACAGCACTCCGAAAAATAAGAAGCTCTATAGAAGCTGGTGCATTTATTACAAAAATGTAGAGCTTCTCTTCTCCCTGTATCTTGCAGGGAAATTATCTCTTTTACAAGGTTTTTACATTGATTTATTCCAAACAGTTTCTTCTTGATCAGTTAGCACCTATTGCGGTATATGCGAAAATAAAATCACTCTTTAAAGATGAGATTAGCTATCTCTTTGAGAGTGCAGGACAAAGTGAAGGAAACTATAGTTTTATATGTGTAGGAGCAAGAGAACGTCTACAATATAAAAATGAAAAAACCTACTACACTGACACTTCAAATAATATACAAGAACTTAATACAAACCCTTTTACTTTTCTCAAAGACTACTATAAAAAGATAGATCAAACATCTTATAAAGAGGCTTGTAAGTCTTTAAAAATAGCTTATGTTGATGGCTTTATCGGTTATATTGGCTACGATATGGTAAAGGTTTTTGAACCCAAACTTCAAGAGAGTATGAAAGAGCTTCAAGATGGACTTCATACACCTGATCTTGATCTGATCCTTCCAAAGCTAGTTCTTGTATACTCCCATAAAAACCATGAGATCTCTTTAGTCTCTACACTACAAGAGTTTGCAGATCAATTTGACAGCATACAAAGTAGTCTTATGAGTAACTACGAGTATATTCCTATTACTAAAAACAGAGGGGATGATAAAGGCTCTTTTGCCCACTCAAAAGAGAAATTTTTTGAGATGATAGACAATTCCAAAGAGATGATAAAAAGTGGTGATGTGTTTCAGATCTTAATTACCAATCGTTTTACAAGAAATATCTCTGTAGATCCCTTTAGTTTTTACCGTACTTTACGTACAAAAAATCCATCTCCATATATGTATCTTCTTGAATATGAACACTCTAATATTGTTGGTTCTTCACCCGAAGTTATGGTACGACTCCAAGATGGAGAACTTCTATTACGCCCTATTGCAGGTACACGTAAACGTGGCAAAACACCACAAAGAGATAAAGAACTTGAAGAGGAACTTCTCTCAGATCCAAAAGAGCTTGCAGAGCATCTTATGCTAATTGATCTTGGTCGTAACGATGTAAGCCGTGTCGCTAAAACTGGAAGTGTTCATGTAGAAGATATGATGCATATAGAGCGTTTTTCCCATGTTATGCATATAGTCTCAGATGTTCGTGCAACACTTGCAGAGGATAAAGATATGTTTGATCTCTTTATGGCAACTTTTACAGCAGGAACAATGACAGGAGCACCAAAGATCCGTGCAATGGAACTTATAGCAGAATATGAGGGGATCAAACGCGGATTTTATAGTGGAAGTGTAGGATATTTTGGTTTTGATGGAAATATGGATAGTGCTATCACTATCCGAACTGCTCTGGTCAAAGAGGACCAAGTAACGCTTCAAGCTGGTGCAGGAGTAGTAGCTGATAGTGTTAATGAACTTGAGTACTTAGAAGTAAGTAATAAACTTGGTGCTCTCATCCACTCTTTAGAGGATCTTGATTAATGCAACTGTTTGCTATCTTTGGAGATCCTGTAGCCCATTCTCGCTCCCCGTTAATGCATAATAATGTTTTTCGTACACTGGGTTATAAAGCATGTTATACACGTATTCATCTTCAAGATGGAACAAAACTACGTGAGACTTTTTTCTCTTTGGGACTCAGTGGAGCCAATATCACTGTTCCACACAAAGAACTAGCGTATGAAGCCTGCGATGAGATTAGAGGCTTTGCAAAAAAAGTTGGAGTAGTCAATACTATTATCAATGAAAATGGAAAACTCATCGGCTATAATACAGATGCAGATGGTTTTATCTATGCGATCAAAGAGTTTAAAGAGATTCAAAAAGTTTTGATCTTAGGTGCAGGGGGGACAGCAAAGGCTCTAAGTGCACGCTTTTTAGAAGAGTCTTGGAGTGTTGATGTTCTCAACCGAAGTGAAGGACGCCTATCCTATTTTAAAGATCTTGGTTGTACAACATTTACTTGGGAAAATTTTACCCCTACACAATACGATCTTGTTGTCAATACTACAAGTGCAGGTCTGAGTGATGATGCGCTTCCAGCTCCAGAGGAGATCATAGATCTTCTCTTAGAAAATACACATTATGTGGCTGATACAATCTATGGCAAACTCACTCCATTTTTACAAAAAGCAAAACAAAAAGATCTTGTCTATAAAGATGGTGAGGCAATGCTTTTAGGACAAGGAGTATTAGCAAATGCTTTAATGACAAATAATACACTTGAAAAGTCTGCTATACACCAAAAGATGCAAGAGAGTTTTAACTACTAACGAAGCTCTCTTGAGGGAACAGAAAAGTAGTAACCTTGAGAGTACTCTATACCTAACTCTTTTACCTTTTCATAGATCTCTTCTGAGGAAACAAACTCAGCGATCACTTTGATACCTGCTGCTTTTGCAAACTCTACTACACTTTTAACTAACAAATAAGAGATCTTATCTTCTAAAATATTTTTAATAATTCCACCATCTATTTTTATAAAATCAGTTTGTATCTGTGTAAGATAGATAAAGTTTGAATACCCACTCCCAAAGTCATCAATATAGATCTTATACCCCAAGCTTTTGAGAAATAATAAGTTTTTTCTCCCATCTTCGCAATGGATAATATCTTGTGTTTCTACAACCTCTAAACCAAGTCTTTGAGCAATATTTTGTGTTTTGGCATACTCTTGAAGTATTGCAATAATAGATTGGTTTACGATATCAGCAGGATTGAGATTTACATTTAAAGAGATCTTGCTCTCCTCTTGCAGTTTGAGATAACAGATCTCTAAAACCGCTTTACTAATATTACGTAAAATAAATGTACCCTCTATTGCAGGAAGAATCTTATCTGGAGTTATAATACTTCCATCTTTATCCTCTATACGAAGAAGTGCTTCATAATGAGATGTACTTTGATCACTATTTGAGACTATCTTCTGGAAATAACATAGGAGTCTTTTCTCCTCTATAGCCTCTTTGATCTCATTAATAGAGAGCATCATACTATTATTTCTATTTTCATTTTCATCATAGAGTTCGATAGTATTGCGCCCTCTGTTTTTTGCATGATATAAAGCTGTATCTGCTAGTTTAAAAGCTTGAGAAAAAGTGCGTGATTTATATGGATGCAGATTCACACCAATCGATACAGTCATTGGAAGGTATTCATCGCTCGATATATGAAATTTATAGTTTCGTATCGCTTCAAAAATATTTTCTATACTGTTTAATGCTTCAAGTGTATCTTCTTGATGCGTTTTTACAAGTACTACAAACTCCTCTCCACCATAGCGAATAACTATATCTTGCTTCACTTTAAGAACACTTGTAATACACGATGCAACCTGTGCAAGAACTCTGTCTCCTGCATCGTGACCATACGTGTCATTGACAGCTTTAAAGTGATCAATATCAATGGTTGCTAATACATATTCATTAAGATTTATAAACTCTTGTGCATCTTGGAGATAGTTTCTGTTATATACACCTGTTAATTTATCTATATAAGCATTTTTACGCATAGCAAAATAGCGTATTGTCTGAAAGATCAGCACAAGTAAAAAAAGTACTATGACAGCTATCATCATAATAATTCCATACTTCATCATTGTAAGGATCTGCTCTATTTTAAGTACTTTTTTGACTGAAAAGTCTACAACTAAGAGGAGTTTTACTTCATCATCTTGCACTAAAGGGGAGATATACGTAATAGCTAGATCTTGTAAAAAAAGATGCTCTATAGAGAGTGCTTCTTTTGTTTTATATACCTCAAGCCACTTTGGATTGTCTATATCAAACTTTTGATGTAAAAATGCTTTGTCTTCAAGACTTCCATCTGCCAAAAACCGAAACACTCCCCTTTTATCTTTATAAAGAAGGTACGCATAAGCAATATTTTTTGTGATCAGTACTTCTAGGGAGCGTTCAATATTAGCTTGCAATATATTATTGTCTGCGACCTGAGTAATAAAATCTTTATTGGGGTCTAGCATCTCATGTATATACTCTGTTGTGTTATCTGTTACAGAAAAGATATCTGTTGTAGAGATCGCAACCATCTTCTCTTCAATACTATGTTCAAGCTTTATAGTTCCATAAAGGAGTAAAAGTAATACTGCCGAAACAATAAAAATAGAAAATACAAGATAGAGAGGTTGCTTAATAAAAGACTTCTCTTTCACTAAAAGTCCTCTACAAATTTTTCATAGTTTGATGGAAGTTGAATCTGTTTCTTTTGTAATCTTTTATTTAAAAAAGTGATATTGGGTCTACTCTTTTGCCAAAAAAAAGCACCTATATATCTCTGATCCGAGAGAAGCTTACTGTAGTTGTTTGTCACATATACTTTGTCCATATCTTGACAATACTCAGTTACATCTACAGATCGTTTAACAAATACAAAATCAGCTTCGCTACAACTACTTGTTAAAGTAACAAAGTTTGAGTAAACACGCTCTTCAAGTTCTGATATCTCAGGAATAAAAAGTCGTATTTCACTTTTATTTAAAGAAGCTTCTGCAATATTTGAGACAATTTTTGCTTCTAATTCTGTCTCTTTTGTATATTCACTCACTAAAAATGTATAGTTTTGCGCACTGAGTGTTGTTGCTATTACAAAAGATACAAGCAGCGTACGCATTAGAATTTCCATCTCAAAGAGAGAGATAAACGTTTTTCATAATCTTCAAATGCAAACACCTCTGCATAAGAGCTATTTGAATGATCTGTGTAAAAAGTTTGTGTTGATTTTTCTAAAAGATTTTCCCCTTTGATATTAAAAGTGATATCTTTTGAATAATCATACTGCAAACCAAGGCTAAGATCATAACTCGCATCAGCCTCTACATCCATATAAGAATAAGACTCTCTATAGATCAAAGAGGCAAAATAACTAAACGCTTTATAGCCACCCATCATTTTTACAAAACCACCCGACTTTGCATTATTTGGGATCTCACTTATATGATTATCAAAATAGCTTAACTCTAACTCATACGCATCATTAAACTGATGCTTTAGATCAAAAACGATCCCCTCAACTTTTACTGTATATGGCACATGAATAAAGCCTACAGGTGTCATATATAAAAAATCATCTATTCTTACATTGCTATAGATAACAGAAAATTTTGTATTGCTCAGAGTATAAACACCCTCAAGTGTAGCTAAAGAGTATTTTTGAGGTTTGATCTTTTCATCTGGTGTACTTTCATCTTTATTCATAAACTCTACACTATAAAATGTTGGAGGAAGATATGTTCGAGTATAAAATGCTTTAAAGCCTAAATTATCTAGCGGTGTATAAATACTTCCTATCCGAAACATTGTTTCTGTAGTATTTTCTAAATCACCATTGCGTTCGTACTTATCAAGTTTAAAGTTTGCAATAAGACTAAGATCTTTTCTCAGAAAAAAATCATCTTGTAAAAGAAGAGAATAGACTGTCTCTTTATCAAAATCATTATATCTTTGTGGTGTAAAAGTCTCCCCAAGTAAGTTTGTATTTTCTCTGTAAAGTACTTTATATTTTTTCTGTGTAAAATTCAGTGCTGCAAAGAGTTGATTGTTTTGTGTTGAGAATGTTTTTGAAAGATATGCATTAAGTTTTCTGTATCGTAGCTCTTCATTAAAATACTTTGGAATTGTTGCAGCTGCATTTTCAAGATCTATAATAGGAATTGTTGCTAATCCCTCTGCATTCTCTTCTCTGTACATTCGCTCTTGTTGATTTACAGAAAACTTTGCTTGTAAACTTTTGTCTTCTAAAAAACTATGCGTCGTATTAATAAAAAGATTTTTTGATTCTAATGCACCAGACTCAGGCACAACATCAAAAGCCAAGCCCATATAACTATCTTTTCTAACACCTGCATAACCGATCTGTAGATCAGTTCTTTCATTTTCTATATTGAAAAAAAGATACTCCCTTTTTTCATTGTTGAAAAGTCTTTCATCTTTATAGTCGCGTTTATCTCTGAGCTCTTCTCTGTTTGCAAAAGCATAGTAAGACCAACCATTTTGCAAAGTATCTGCATACATCACAGATTGTGCATTTGCACCTTTAGAGAGATAACGCAAAATAAGTTCTCCACCATTTTGCTTATAAGCCTCTTTTGTATAGATACGAACAAAATAGATTCCTGTTTCATTCCCTAATGCAAAAGAACTGTCCCCATAATAGATCTCTACTGATTCTACAAAATCTAAAGGGATATCACCCCAATTTAAAAAAGGAGACTGTGTATATAAAGAGCTAATCTCTTGATCATTGATAAAAAAACGGATAAATCCATTGAGTTGTGTTTTTGTTCCAGCTAAGGAGAGGCTTGCATGTCCAAGACGATTGAGATTATAATTGATATGGGGAAGTTCTTGAAGGATCTCTCCAAGTTTATGATACTGCATCTTCTGAATATCAGCTTGTGAATAGATAGAAAGATGCCCTAACTTCTCATCTACTTTTTGTAAAGAGGCGTTATTTGTTTCTTGATACTCATCAAGCAAAGAGTCTATATCTTGTGAAAAAAGCATTGGAGCCAATAAAACAGCAAGCAAGATCTTCTTCAAAATTCCCCCACAAATAAAACTATAATATTATACGTAATTAATATTTAATCTAAACCTAAAAATGTAGCAAGTGTTTGTACTTTGCTCTGATACTTTTTATGGTTTTTTATTTGTTCAAACTCTGATGTCATCATTGAAAATATCTCAAACTCTAGCTCTTTTGCATAAAGTGTTTTAAGAGCACTGACTATCACCAGAGGTGAAATATGATGAGAGAGATGACTCGAAGTTTCTATGTGTAAAGGGGTGGCAAGAGTATAACTATATTCAGCAGAATAACTCGCATCTATAAAAACTAACTTGTTTGCGTCTAAAAGTTTTAAAACAAGTTCTGGAGTTAACTCAAAAAGCTCTAAGAGTTTTGTATCTTTGAGTTTTTTTTTCTCTAAAGCTCTCAGAACATCAATACCAAAAGCATCTTCTCCCCGTAAAGGGTTACCATACCCTATAATTATGCGCAAGTTCTAGTTTCTAGTAAAAACTTGAAGAAGCTTACGTTTATGATCACGTAACTCTATCTGTGAACTTACTATTCCTAAAGCGTGCGTAGAACAACTCAAACATGGGTCAAAACAGCGAATGACTGCTTCTACACGATTTAATGCTCCATCGCTAATATTTGCAGGATCAACAAATGCTTGTGCCACCTGCTTCACTCCTGCATTCATCGCCAAGTTATTATTTCCTGTAGCGATGATCATATTGACACGCTCCATCACTCCATCTTGTGTCACAGTGTAGTCGTGAAAAAGTGTCCCTCTTGGTGCTTCTGAACACCCTACTCCATGCAAACGGTTTACTCCTCCAGATGCACGAATATTTGGATCAAGGCTCTCCTCTTCTTGAAGTAACTCTTCTATACGTTCTAAAGCATAAATGATCTCTATAAGACGTGCATAATGGTAATAAAACGATTGCAATACTGGTTTACCGCCATTGATCTTCTTAAACTCTTCAAGCTCCTTATCTGCCAAAGGTGTCCCACAATGTGAAGCGATATTAAGACGTGCTAAAGCCCCTACACGGTACATCCCTTGTGGATACCCCATAGGTTTATAGTAAGGAGATTTTAGATAGCTGTCACTCTCTACCGCTTCGCCTATATACTCTTTATACTCCGCTGGATCTATCGCCTCTTCTAAGACATTTCCCTCTGCGTCGATAAATTGCAATACGCCATCATAATGTTCAAGCCTACCATCTTTGCCAACTAAAGCCATAAAAAGAGATGGATAACTTGCAAAGTTTTCGATCTCTTGAGAAAAACGGGAGAGATTCTCTTTAAAAAAGGAGAGTGCTCTTTGTGCTATCTCTAAAGCCTCAGGCAACTCCTCTACAATAGTGTTTTTTTTCTCTTGGCTTAGTGGGTGGCTTACACCCCCAGGCACAATCCACTCAGGGTGGATCCGCTTGCCTCCAAGCTGTTCAATGATCTTTTGTCCAAAAGCACGCAGTTTGATCCCATCTTTTGCCATCTCAGGATGAGTTTGCATCATCTTAAAGATATTTCTCTCCTCTTTAGAAGCATCAAAACCATAGAGCAGATCGGGCGTGCTCAGATGGTAGAAGTTGAGTGCATGCGATTGCACCATCTGTGCCAAATTCACAATGCGACGAATATTTCTTGCAGCTTTTGGAGGGCGGATCGCCATAATAGCATCACACGCTTTTGTTGCAGCGATAACATGACTTACAGGGCAGATACCGCAGGTTCTTGCTGTAAGTGCTGGCATCTCGTTGAGTGGTCTTCCCTCACACATCTTCTCAAAACCACGAAACTGAGTGACATGCAAACGTGCATCTGCAACAGCTCCATCTTCACCGAGATCGATTGTGATCTTTGCATGCCCCTCAATTCTTGTAACCGGATCGATAACAATTTTTTTGCTTTGCATAATTATTTCCCAAACCTTGTATATTCACTAATATTGATCTCTCTACCCTCTAACACGGCTTTAAGCACCTCATAAATAGCATCTGCAGGTGTTGGACACCCAGGAACGAAGTAGTCTATATCGATCGCTTCATTGAGAGGTATCACCTTATCAAGCAGTGTCGGCACTACCTCTTTTGGATACTCTCCGCTCTCATTTTGATCCATCAGCTCAAAATAGCCTCTTTGCAAAACCGCTTCACTCCCAAAAAGATTTTTCATCGCAGAGATATTGCCCGTCACAGCACAATCACCCAAGGCTAAGATCTTTTTAGAGTTTTTCCGAATCTTTTTGATCATCGCTACATCATGATCTGTACTCAAAGCCCCCTCAACAATGGTAAGATCTACATCTGTTGGAAACTCTTTTTGATCTACGTAAGGGCTGTAAACTACATCTATCATCTCAGAGAGCTCTACCAAACGCTCATCCATATCTAAAAAAGACATATGGCATCCCGAACATCCATCAAGCCAGATAGTCGCTACTCTTGCTTTACTCATCGCTCTTTCCTTGTCTTGATTAGATTTGTGATAATATTCTTTTTCTTCACCATCTCAGCTGGAGAGACCCCTTTTTCAAAAAGCGATCCCGTCGGGCATACATGGACACATTTGCCACAACTTGTACAACTCTCACTCAAAGCCCAAGGTTCATCCATATCATGAATGATCTTTGCATCTATACCGCGTGAGAAAATATCAAGAGCGTGTGCCCCTTCCACCTCATCACAAACCCGTACACAGCGTGTACATAAGATACAACGGTTTGGATCATAGATATAATCTTTATGGGAAGCATCTATCTCAAACACTTTATGAATATAGGGTACTTCACTATGTTCAAGCCCAAGCTCAATCGCCTGATCTTGAAGTTCACAATGCCCGTTTGAAACACATACACTGCAGGTGTGAGTTCTCTCTGCAAAGATCATTGAGAGGATCATTTTGCGATGGGAATCTATACGTTCAGAGCGTGTAGAGACCTCCATCCCCTCTTTAATCTTTGCAGTACAAGCAGGGATCAGTTTTGAGCTCCCTTTAACCTCAACTATACACATACGACATGCACCTGCAGGAGTAAGCCCCTCAAAGTGGCAAAGTGTAGGGATCTTAATACCATGTTCAAGTGCCGCTTCTAAAAGAGTCGCATTTGATTTTGCTGTAATATCTACACCGTCTATTTTTAGGGTTTTGATACGCACTTTTTCTCTAATCATCTGCTATCCCCTCTAAGTATTCTTTCTCAAAATATTTAATAGTGCTCAGGACAGGGTTTGGAGCAGTTTGTCCCAAACCGCATAAAGAACTCTCTTTGACCACCTCACACATTTGACGCAAGAGTGTATAATCGCTCTGTGTTGCTTTTTTGGCTATAAACTTATCAAGCAGATCTGTAAGTTCTGTTGTACCGACACGACAAGGGACACATTTACCACACGATTCACTACGACAAAAGTCCATAAAAAAGCGTGCAACTTCTACCATATTGGAACTCTCATCCATCACAATAAGCCCACCACTTCCCATAATAGATCCTATCTTTTTTAAAGAATCATAATCTACTGAGACATCAAGCATCGCATCAGGAATACACCCTCCACTTGGTCCCCCTGTCTGGATCGCTTTGATCTTTTTATTATCACTCGCTCCGCCGCCGATCTCATATACCAGCTCACGCAGACTCATCCCCATAGGTACTTCAACAAGACCCGTATTTTGTATATGTCCTGTAAGTGCAAACACTTTTGTACCTGTAGAAGATTCAATACCGATAGAGTTAAACCACTCCGCTCCGTTTCTCATAATAGGTGCTATATTCGCAAGTGTTTCTACATTGTTAAGTACTGTAGGTTCAGAGAAAAGACCATGATCACTTAAGTGTGGTGGCTTTTGTCTTGGGTTTCCTCTTCCCCCCTCTATAGAAGCTACTAAAGCAGTTGCTTCTCCACATACAAAAGCACCACCCCCTAAACGGATATCGATATCAAAGCTAAAACCGCTGTCTGCGATATTTTTTCCAAGTATGCCGTACTTTCTCGCTTGTTTGATCGCTTTGGTCAGCTTCTCAACAGCTATTGGGTATTCTGCACGTACATAGATATACCCTTGTGTTGCACCACAGGCAAAACCTGCAATAATCATCCCCTCTAAAACCTTATGAGGATCTGCTTCCATCACCGCTCTGTCCATAAAAGCTCCGGGGTCTCCCTCATCACCGTTACACACGATATACTTTACATCACTCTCAACTTTTGCAACACTCTCCCATTTGAGTCCGGTTGGGTATCCTCCACCCCCGCGACCACGAAGAGCACTTTGTTTGATCTCTTCAATAACCTCACGACTCTCTTTATGCTCTAAAATATCAAAAAGTGCTTCATAACCACGGTGGGCTATATAATCATCAATATCATTAGGGTCTATAACACCCGCATTTTCTAAGACAACTTTGATCTGCTTTGCAAAAAATGGCAAAGAGGTGTCATAAAAATGCTCTTTTAAAGAACTCTGTCCCTCTATAAATGCCAAAATTTTCTCTACATCATTTGCCTGAAGATTGGTATAAATATCCTCTTTTTGCTGTACTTTATCATAGGTAGCAACCATAATGGCTTCAGAACAAAGACCGTTACACCCTACCCCTTTAACACGGCATTTTGTTTCAAGCCCCTTCTCTTTTACTCTAGCACGCAACTCTTTTTCTAACTCTACAGATCCTATAGAAGCACAGGAGCTTCCTATACAAACACGTACTTCCCCTTCACACTCCCCTTGGGAACAGAGCTTCTTTTGGCGAATCTCTTGAAGATCTTGCATCGACTCTATCATACCAACATCTCCTCAGCTTTCTTTAATGCCTCTTGAGAACTTAGTTTCCCCGACACATGATTATCATAGATCACAACAGGAGCTAGTGAACATGAACCAACACAACGAGCACTTAAAAGAGAAACTAGTGCATCAGAACTTGTCTCTCCTACATGGATCCCAAACTTATTCTCAAGCTCTTGAGCGATCTCATTTGCACCTTTGATATAACAAGCCGTACCGGTGCACACAACAACAGTATGTTTCCCTTTGGGTTTTAAACGAAAAAAATGGTAAAAAGTAGCAACTCCATATACTTTGGAATATGGAAGCCGTAAACGTTTTGCAATCATCTTGAGTGCATCTATCTCAAGATAACCGAAACTCTCTTGCGCAGTATGTAAAGTCTCTATAAGAGCACTTCTTTCATATCCTAGCTTCTTCATGGTTTTTTCAACCATTTTGTATCTATCATCAGTTTGTAGAGCCATTACAATTCTCCTTGAAGGGCATCTCTAAAAATTCTAACTTTCTTCAGAGGGAGTTAAAAAAGATGAGAGGGTGCAAAACCTTTTTTGAGTCTTAGCCAAAGCTAAGGCGATAAAAAGTTTTGTGCGCTATCGCTTTTTTAAACCCTCCCAAAGGGCTTTACAAAGAGAAACACACTCTGCGTTAAGAGTTTTCGCCTTAGCTATGGCTAGGGCTTCAGACTCTCGTCTTGATTGTGCATCTCTTTGTGAAGCTGAAGTTTGTTAGAGTTTTTAGATGTGCCCTTGACGATTATTATAACGCAAAATTATCTCGAAAAACTAAAACCTACTGAAATTTTTCCTCTGTTGATATTGTAGTCAATAAGGCTCTCTCCATAACCACTAAAAACCTTTGTGTAAAAATAAACATTTTCACTTACTGGGTAAGAGTATGTAGCCTCAACAGCACCTTTTTTCGTTTCTAAACTCATACGTGTCATCAGTGTTAAGAGATGATCATTATAAAAATATTTCCACTCAATATTTCCATAACCAATATAGTCCATAATATCTGGATTATCTTCTAAATCATTATTGTGTCTATTTGGAAGCCATAGAGTCAACTTTGTAAAAAGAGAGTTATACTCAAAAGAGATCGCACTGTAAATATAGTTGACACTTCGTGAGCGATTGTCTAAATAGGGGGAATCTCCCTCAAAGTCTATATCTGCTTTTTCTATATTTCCCTGACCGTTTGAGAGATGCCCAATTCCAAAAGTGATAGAACGCAATGAGGGAATATATTTCTCATAAGAAGCAGGAAAGGTTACAAATATCTCTGGATTATAGTTTGTTTCTCGAAACGGTGAAGATTCTGTATAGGCCTGCCAAAATGAACGATGTGTGTAGGCAAGTGAATATACCTCATCTAAACCCAGTAGATCTCTGTAGGGTTCTATTTTTAAACTCACTTGTAGTTGTGCTTCACTCTGTTTATATTGATCTGAGGGGGTATAAGAGCGGTAGTTTTTTGTTGCATATCCATAAGGAAGCAAATAGTTTGGATAGTGTGGCTTGAGACCAAACTCTGAAGCCTTCCAACTCTCTACCGCTTTTTGTGTCGCTACAGGATCAAAAAGCTCCTCCTCTACAGGTGCTATCTCTTGTGCAGAGATACCTAATGTTATCGATGCACAAAGTAAAATTTTTCGTATCATATCTTTATACCTTTACTCTATCTTCTAATGCTCTAGTGAGTGAGAGTATATCAATATTTTCTAAACTCACTCCTGTAGGGACTCCCTGAGCTATTTTGGAAAAACGGATATCATATTCACCCAACTTATCTTCGATATAGAGGATCACAGCATCATTTGAGATCGAAGGGGTAAGTGCAAAGAGGATCTCTTCTATTCCAGACCTTACAAGTTTTTGCAGATGGGAGATGTTGAGTTCTTCTAAAGAATCAAGCACAAAATAGCGTCCATCAAAAAGTCCATTCTCCTCTAAAAGCAAAATATCTTTTGCATTTTCTACTATACATAATAAATTGGCATCTCTATGTTCATCGCTACAAATAGAGCAGATCTCATCTTCGCTCATACCACCACACTGTGTACATTTTTTCAAACTGCCAAGAGCATCTTCTATTGCATGTGCTATTTTCATCCCTGAGTAGCTCTCTTGCATCACCATAAAATAAGCTAGACGCGTAGCAGACTTTTTCCCTATAGTAGGCAATTCCTGTAAAGCATCCACAAGACGATTAAACTTTTCTAAAGAGCCTTTCAACTCTCACCTCCTTGACGTGGAAGCAATAGCCAAAGATCTAAAGGTGCATTGAGTTTTCCTGCTACTTGCATCGCATCTTCACCATAACCCAAAAACAGATCAGCACGTACAGCCCCTTTGATCGCACCACCAGTGTCTTGGGCAAGGACTAATCCAGCTATCTCTTCATCCTCTACTGTTGAAGAGAGATAAAGCATTGCACCTAAAGGGATATACTTGCGATCTATTGCCACTGAGCGTTGTGGAGTGAGCTCAAGTCCAAGAGCTCCCGTAGCTTTTTGATCTCTTTGTTTAAAAAATACAAGTGAGCGATTATAATTTAACACCTCATCTATACGAGAAGGGTTCGCTTCAAGCCATGCACGTATACTCTGAAGTGACACCTCCTCTTTTTGCAAGGCACCTATCTCTACAAGATAACGACCTATAGCTCTATAGCGGTGTCCATTTTGATTATCGTAGCCAATAAACAGAGTCTCGTTTGTATCCAATAAGAGACGTCCTGAACCTTGGATCTCTAAAAAAAACTTATCTATTTTAGAATCAGTATAACAGATCACACTTGCATTAAGCTCTTCTACTTTACTCTCTTTGCGATCAAAATATGGAATAAGCTTACTTCCTTTTAAACGACCTCGTAAGCGGTAATGTTTGAGTTCAGGATACACCGAAGAGAGATCCACTTCTATAAGATCTTTAGGAGTTTCATAGATCGGATAACGATAGTATTGTGTTTGTTCTTTAGCACAATGCAACTGTGGTTCATAATAACCAGTCAAGACCCCTTTTTTTTCTTTTGCAATCTTATAAGGGAGAAAATGGCTTTGTAAAAATCTTTTTGGATCTTGTGCCAATGGTGCTTGTATACAAAGCTCTTTATATAAAGAGCGTGTTTTAGAACTTCTACAGCTTTTTATAAATGTATCTAAAGCTTTATCGTACTCTTCATCTTCCCAAAGCGGCAAAGCCTCGAAACTGCTTTGAGTGAAAACACTTTTAGGATAGTTCTCTAACACAAGAGGTTGATGTTTTGAACATCCAACCATTACCATAATAAACACAATACTTATAAAAATTATCTTCATAGAGTTATTATACTTAATTTTAAATCATAAAGTGGGTATAATTGCGAAAAAATTTTATTATATGTAGGATGATTATGGAAGAATTAAGCTATTACGAAATCTTAGAAATTTCGCGAGATGCGGATAAGGCAACGATCAAAAAAGCATATAGAAAATTAGCAAAACAATACCACCCTGATAAAAACCCTGGAGACCAAGAAGCAGAACAAAAGTTCAAACTTTGCAATGAAGCATATCAATGTTTAAGTGATGATGAACAAAGAGCTATCTATGACAGATATGGCAAAGAGGGACTTCAAGGAATGGGAGGAGGACGCTCCTCTGCAGGTGGTTTTGATGATCTGAGCTCTATTTTTGAAGAGATGTTTGGAGGCTTTGGTGGAGGTGGTTCACGCCGTCGTCAAAACCCTGCAGAGATGGATAAATATCCACTTGATATGAATATAGACCTTACACTCAGTTTCCATGAAGCAGTTTTTGGTTGTGAAAAAGAGGTTTCATATACCTATAAAACTGCTTGTTCAAGCTGTAACGGAACAGGTGCAAAAGATGGTAAACTTAGCACTTGTCCTCAGTGTAAAGGGCAAGGGCAAGTGTATATGAAACAAGGTTTTATGACCTTTTCACAAACCTGTCCTGTGTGTCATGGTTCTGGAACTGCAGCTACAGAGAAATGTTCAGATTGTGCAGGAAGCGGTTATAAAGAAGAGAATGAAACAATCACTATTAAAGTTCCAAAAGGGATCGATTCAGAAAACCGCTTACGTGTATCAGGCAAAGGAAATATCGGTAAAAAAGGGCATCGAGGTGATCTTTATGTTACTTTTGCTGTTACACCTGACAAACACTTTATTCGCCGTGATAACGATGTTTATATTGAGATCCCTGTTTTCTTTACACAAGCAGTAGCAGGAGATACACTCACTATCCCATCACTCACAGGGGAACTTGAACTTAAACTCGATGTAGGAACACGTGATAAACAACTTTACCGCTTCCGTGGTGAGGGGATTGATGATGTTCATGGACACCGCAAAGGTGATCTCATCGCACAGGTAAATATCACTTACCCTAAATCTTTAAATGAGGAACAAAAAGATCTCCTCGATAAACTTCAAGAATCTTTTGGTATTGAAGAATCAAAACCTCATGAAAGCGTGCTTGACTCTGCTATAGAGAAGATGAAAAGCTGGTTTAAATAACTCCAGAGTTATGTATAAACTCTCTTTTGTTTTTCTCTTTTTAACTCTCCCCTTTTTTGGTACTACACCACTTTTGGGGATCCCTTTATGGGTTTATGTCTCACTTACTGCCACATTTTTATATGCACTCTCTCTTATCTATACTATTGAAAAAAACTACGACACCCTAAAAGAAGATCATGACTAAAGATGCTTTACTCTCTGAGATGGGGATCTTATTTTTACTCATCTACCTTGCCTCACTCATTCTTATCGGCTTTGCAGGAAAGTTTGCTTCAAAAGAGGAGAGTCTCAAAGATTTTTATCTTGGCGGTAAAAGCTTTGGAGTGACTATCTTGTTCCTTACGATGTATGCAACACAGTACAGTGGAAACTCTCTTATAGGTTTTGCAGGGAGTGCCTATAGAAACGGTTGGTACTTTTTAGTTAGTGTTGTTTTTATGATAGTTATTGTGGGTGGCTACCTACTATACGCACCAAAACTTTATATACTGAGTCAAAAACATAATTTTATCACTATTGGTGATTATATAGATTTTCGCTACAACTCAAAACTCCTCACCTACCTCATCGTAGCGATCTCAATTTTCGCCCTTTCCAATTATATGCTTACAAACCTCAAGGCAATTGGTTATATTATGGAGTATGTCACTGGTGGAGCGATCACTTTTACCTACGGAATCATCTCTATGGCTTTTATCATGGTGATCTATGAGACACTGGGAGGGATGCGAAGTGTTGCATGGACAGATGCAATTCAAGGGATATTACTCTTTGCAGGTGTTATTATCATCTTTTGCGTAGTGCTTACCCATTATGGATCTCCAGCAGCCAATACAGAACTTTTTTTACAAAACACTCCCAAACTTTTTGATCCGCCTACCCTTTCAAAACAGATCAGTTGGCTGAGTGTTTTAGTCTTAATCTTTTTTGGGATCTCTGTATATCCTCAAGCGATCCAACGTATCTACTCAGCAAAAGATGAACCAACACTAAAACGTTCCCTCTCTTTAATGGTACTTATGCCACTTTTAACGACTCTACCACTTATCTTTATTGCGATAATAGGCTCGGCACACTTTGCAGATCTTGATAAAACACAAAGTGAGCAGATCATTTTACTGATGCTCTCTAAACTTACACATATTGATGGGATGGAGATAGTTATTACTCTGTTTGTAGCAGCAGCTATTGCAGCTATTATGTCCACTGTTGATAGTGCTATGCTTGCAATTGCTTCCCTTTTTACACAAGATATTTACCATAAGCAAAAACCTCATGCCTCACAAAAACAACTCACCTTTATAGGAAAAATTTTCTCTTGGGCTATTATGGCACTGATGGTAGCACTGGCGATTCAACTCCCCTCTACCATCTGGTGGCTTATTCAGATGAAACTTGAATTACTTGTACAGATCGCTCCTGCTGTAATGTTAGGGATCCATTTTAAAAAGTTTTCTTATACAAGTGTGATTTTAGGACTGTGTGTGGGGCTTCTTTTTACTCTTATTTTTCTTATAACTCCACTAGACTCTAAACCTTTTGGTTTTCATGCAGGTGTTATAGGACTCTTTTTAAACTTTGCTACTCTCTTTATACACCACTCCTTACGTAGTCGTAAAATCTAAAGTGAAATATGTTACACTTTAGAGAATAATTTGTGAGGTATCAATGAATAAACAGCTTCTAAAAGAACAACTCTCTAGTTTAGCTCTTTCTATGTTTCGTAAAGACTTTTTTGGAATTTATCATGGTTCTATCTCTGCAAAAACAGAGAATAACCGCTTTGTTATCAATACGAAAGAAGCTGTTTTTGATGCTTTAAATGTTCATAGTCTTATAGAACTCTATTACAAAAAAGATTATCGTTGGAATCAGGCAAGTATGGATGCAAAGATCCATCATAGCATCTACTCACAGATCACAGAAGCAAAATTTATCTGCTTTACCATGCCCCCTTTTACCACAGCCTACTCTTTAGATCACAACATGATAGCTCCTAAAGATTATTTTGGCTACAAAGAGTTAGGTTCTATAGATATTTTTGATCCACGGGAGTTTGAAGACTGGTATGATCGGGCACAAAGTGAGATCACTTACTATTTTCAAACAAAAAAAACAAACATTATGGTGATAAAAGGTTATGGGGTTTATGCATTCAATAGAGATCTGCATGAGATGGCAAAAAAACTTGCTGTTTTAGAAAAAAGCTGTAGACTCCTAATGCTTGATGACTCAAGTAGAGAATACAACTTCGACTAAGTTCTAGAGTTGTTTTATCGCTTCATAAGCGACATCTATCATAGTATCTATCTCCGCTTTGCTTATCACATAAGGGGGCATAAAATAAACGACATTACCAAGTGGACGAAGAAGTACACCATTTTCAAGACCATATTGGTATACTTTCAAACCAATACGCTCTTTTGGATCATACCCAATAAGGTCCAAAGCAAATACCATCCCCGTAGATCTTATATTTGCAACGTTTTTTAAAGCTTCAAACTTTTGAAGTTTTTCTTGTATATATTGTGCTTTCTCTTCATTTTTTTGAAGAATATTATCATTTTCAAATATATCAAGTGTGGCATTTGCAGCGGCACAAGCAAGAGCATTCCCTGTATAAGAGTGTGAATGTAAAAAAGCTTTAAACTCATTGTAATCACAATAAAATTTTTGATAGATCGCATCAGATGTAAGTACTACAGAAAGAGGGAGATACCCAGCTGTTAAACCTTTAGAGAGTACAATAAAATCAGGTGTCACTTCTGCGTGTTCGCAGGCGAAAAGCTTTCCAGTTCTTCCAAAACCAACCATCACTTCATCTGCTATAAAATGGATATTAAAACGATCACATATTTCACGCACCCCTTTTAAAAAATGGGGATGATACATGTGCATATACCCTGCCCCTTGAATGAGTGGCTCTAAAATAATAGCACTGATCTCATCAGATCTTTTATAACAAAGCTCTTCAAAAGAGCTAATCGCTTCCTCTGCAGCGTTCAAACTCATATCTTTTGGTACAGGAGTTTGAATAGATTGAATTAAAAGAGGCTCATAAGTTTGCTTATAAAGTTCTACATCACCAACACTCAGTGCACCTATAGTTTCCCCATGATAGGAGTTTGTAAGAGAGACAAAGAGTTTTTTCTTTTTGCCATCATTGAGATGGGCATGATAACTCATCTTAAGTGCTACCTCTACAGCACTTGAACCATTATCAGCATAAAAACACTTATCAAGCCCTTTTGGTGTTAGCTTCACCAAACGCTCAGACAAACGCACTACACTCTCATGAGTAAAACCTGCTAAAATAACGTGTTCGAGGGTATCTAATTGCTCTGTTACTTTTATATTTATATAACTGTTTGCATGTCCAAAAAGGTTCACCCACCAAGAACTAACTGCATCTATATAACTGTTACCTTCAAAATCTTCAAGATAAACCCCATACCCTTTTTTGATTGGTGTGAGTGGCAAAGTCTCATGATCTTTCATCTGTGTACATGGATGCCAAAGAACTGCTAGATCTCTTTGTTTCAAGTCTTGATTTGTCATAGTTTCTCCCTCTGTGATTTTTCGATGTGCAATGATAACAACATAGACTAAATTAGGACTTGATTTATGAAGCTTTAATGCGAATTTATCTAGAATTACAGCAAATATCAAATGTAAGGTTTTTTTATATGATAACTTGGATGCAAAGACATAAAAAATATTTAATCGTTACTATCTGGATCTCTACTATCGCCTTTGTTGGAGCAGGATTTGTTGGCTGGGGTCAATACAGCTATGGAGATAAGGCAGGTGCTGTCGCAAAAGTAGGTGAAATAGAGATAAGCATGGGTGATCTTCAACAATCTTATGCATCTCTTTACAATCAATACAACCAAATGTTTCAAGGCAAATTCGATGAGGAAAAAGCAAAAAGCTTTGGTCTTCAAAAACAAGCACTTACTCAACTCGTAAATAAAACACTTCTACTCAATCTTGCAAAAGAGTATGATCTTGATATCACTGATCAAGAGATCTTAGAACTTATCAAAACACAAGAGTATTTTTTTACTAACGGTGTTTTTGACAAAGAGACTTATAAACAGACACTTTCACGTAACAACCTCACTATGAAAGAGTATGAAGCAGATATTAAAAAGCAGCTTCTTTTACAAAAACTTTTTAAACTCCTCCCTGTTGCTCAAAAAGAGAGTGAAAAAGAGATCTTAAAAACTATGTTTTCTATAGCGGACAAACTCAACTATAAAATACTCAATGCTTCTGACATCTACGTTGACACTTCAGATACCCAACTCAAACCATATTGGGAAAAAAAGCAATATGATTTTATGACAGAAGTGAGTTATAAACTTGCATATATTACGCAAGAAGCTCTTGAAAAAGAGTACACTGATGAAGAGTTAGAAAAACACTACAATGAAGATAAAACTGCTTTTAGAGATAATGAAGATAAGATTATTCCTTTCGAAGAAGCAAAAGAGATAATTACACAAAAACTTAAAGAAGAAGATACACATAGAGAATCTTTACGTACATATATCGACTATAAAAATGGCAAACTCTCTGAAGATATTCAACCGATAGAGACAACAATCTCTGCAAGTAATAACCCATTTAACGAAGATGTTTTAAAACAGATCTCAGAAGTAACTGTTACAAGCCCTTATATCAAACCAATACGTGTAAATGAGAAATATATCACTTTTAAACTACTTCAGGTAAATCCATCACAAGCCAAAACATTTGAAGAAGCAAAAGCAGAAGTAACACCTCTGTTTATTCAAGATAAAAAAAGAGAAAAACTTTTAGAATTGGCAAAAAACTCTTATGAAACATTTCAAGGACAAACAACTTCTTTCCTAACAGTTAAAGATACTAACAAAATTGCCGATTTGAGTGAAACAGAAGCGAGTGAGTTTCTATCACAACTTTTTGGTTCAAACAAAAAGCGTTCTTATGTAGAGCTTGGCACTAACAAAGTGGTTCTTTATAATATTTTGGAACAACAGTTGCTTGAAAACAATAATTCAAGTGATGAGAATATTGCACAACTTAAAAATGCTTTATTCCAAGAAGCTTTGTTTAAAACTTTAGAGCAGAAGTACTCTACAGAGATTTTTATCGAAGGACTCTAATTTGAGTAATACTATATTAGCAGTAGATATTGGTTCAACAAAGATATGTGCTATCATAGCCCAGATCAATGATGACGACTCTATTCAGATTATAGGTGCTGGTACAACAAAAGCTCAAGGCCTTAAAAAGGGGAGCATTACAAATATAGAGCTTGCCTCAAAATCTATAAAAACAGCCGTAGCAGATGCCAAGAGAGTAGCAGGTAGCGATATTAAAAACGCTGTTGTCTCAATCTCAGGTGCATATACCAAAAGTCTGAATTCTAACGGAATCGTAAATATTCCAAATAAAGAGATCTCTTTTAAAGAGATTCAACGTGTTATGCATACCTCCTTGTACAATGCAAATATTCCTAATGAATATGAAGTGCTTCACGCACTTCCTTTTAACTTTAAAGTCGATGATCAAGACTTTATTGAAGATCCATTAGGGATGAATGCTTCACGTCTTGAGGTTGAAACACATATTATTACAACGCAAAAATCAAACCTCAATAACCTCAAAAAGGCTGTTCGTGGTGCAGGTATCGAGGTTGATAATGTTGTACTTAGTGGTTATGCTTCCTCAATAGCGACTATCAACCCTGATGAAAAAGAGCTTGGGGTAGCTGTTATTGATATGGGTGGTAATACAAGTAATATTATTATCCATTCAGGAAACTCTATACGTTATAATGACTTCTTAGGTGTTGGATCTAGTCACGTTACAAGTGATCTCTCTATGGCGCTCCATACACCATTAAATAGTGCAGATAATGTAAAACTTAACTATGGTTCTTTACTCACACCTAGTAATGATCTCATTGAACTACCAATTATCGGTGATGAAGACACAACACATGAAGTCTCTTTAGAAGTAGTACATAACGTTATTTTTGCACGTGTTGAAGAGACACTTATGATACTTGCTCAGTTTATTGAAAACAGCGGTCTAAAAGATCAGATAGGCGCAGGTGTTGTTTTAACAGGTGGTTTTTCAAATATGGAGGGGATCCGTGAACTTGCTGTGGCAACTTTTGGATCTATCCCTGTACGTTTGGCAAAACCTGCGGAAGTAGATGGTCTTTTTGAAAACCTACATGCTCCACAATATGCAACTGCCATTGGTTTAGTGATGTATAGTGCCTCTTCGTATACACCTTATGAGATCGATGTCAACAAACGCGTACGCCATACAAATGAGATCCCTGCTGCACAAACAACAGTTGATTTTACGGCACAAACAGCTCAAGAGGAGATCCCTTCACTTGCTGTTGAAGAGGAAAAAGAAACAATGTTAACACTGCCAAAAAAAGAGAAAAAGAATGATGAGGCAGGAGCAATTAGTAAATTTTGGAATTGGGCTACCCAATTATTTTAAGGAGTGAGAGAATGGAACCGTTTTTAGTAGAAGAAGCAGCAACTGTGAGTGGTGCGAGAATTATAGCTGTAGGTGTCGGTGGCGGCGGCGGAAATATGATTGGTCATATGATTAAAGAAAATGTAACTGGTATTGAGATGTTACTTGTCAATACAGATGCACAAGTACTTTCAGAAAACAGTGCCGCTTCAAAGATCCAAATTGGTGCAAAGCTAACAAAAGGTCTTGGTGCAGGTATGAAACCTGAAGTTGGAAAAGAATCTGCTTTAGAAAACTATGATGAGATCCGTACAGCTTTAGAAGGTGCAGATATTGTATTTATCTCTGCTGGTCTTGGTGGAGGAACAGGTACTGGTGCAGCTCCTGTTGTAGCACAGATCGCTAAAGAGGTTGGAGCACTTACCATTTCAGTTGTTACAAAACCTTTTATGTTTGAGGGACGTAAACGTCTTAAACTAGCAGAAGCAGGTCTTGATGAACTTAAAAAAGAGAGTGATTCGATTGTTGTTATTCCAAACGACAAACTTCTCTCTATTATTGATAGAAAATTGGGTCTTAAAGAGAGTTTTAAAATTGTAGATAGTGTTTTAGCACAAGCTGTGAGTGGCACTTCTGGTGTTATTCTCTCAAGTGGTGAAAATGACATTAACCTTGACTTTGCCGACTTACAAACTGTTATGAGTCATAAAGGGATGGCACTTATGGGTGTTGGTGAATATGAAGGGGAAAATGCAGCATATGAAGCGATTAAAGCTGCAATTGAATCTCCTCTTTTAGATAATATGTCAATTAATGGAGCTTTAGGAGTACTTGTACACTTTAAAATGCACCCTGAGTTCCCTATGATGGAGCTTGCAGAAGCTATGGATGTTGTACATGAAAGTGCACATGATGAAGCAGAAGTTATCTGGGGAACATCTACTGATGCAAGTATCCCTGAAGATTTTATCAAGATCACAATTGTTGCGACAGGGTTTGAAAAAGATCTTACAAACAATGAAGACTTTGTAAGTGAAAACCCAGCACCACAACCAAAAGCAAAAATTCGTCCAAGACTTGTTGTAGGTGGTGATGTAGATAGTGATTATCTTGATATTCCTGCATATATGAGACAACAACAAGACTAAAGCTCTCCCTCTTGCACTCTTTTGAAAAAGTGATGAAGTCCAAAACACTCCTTGGACTTCGTGAAAAATCGACACTCAAAGAGATTAAACTCAAATACAAAAACCTTATGAAAAAATGGCATCCAGATAAACATCAAGATGATCCCAAAAAAGCAACACACATGAGTATGCAGATCAATGAGGCGTATGAAGTTATTTTAGATTATTGTGAAAATTTTGAGTTTCCTTTTGATGAGGATCATATAAAAAATGTAACACAGACTCCACAAGAGTGGTGGCATAACCAATTTGGCAATCGTTAAAGCCAAACTCCATTACGAAGATAATAACTCAATACATACCCACTGACAATAGCCGTATATAAAACGACAGCTATGATTGCTTTAAACGCTCTTTTTCTCTCCTGTACAAAGAAACCTGCGATTCCATGAAAAGTCGCATAAAACAAAAGTATATAAAGAATATAACCTATATAGTAATACTCCTTTTGTAAAAAACAAAAAGGGCAATGGTGTGTTGGCATCTCATAAATATAAGTACCAAAAAAAGCTATCAGAGATACAAGTGCTATCACTAAAAACAAAAGACTTCCCAAAGAAAATACAAAACTCTTTTTATAGCGATATGCAAAAAGTAAAAGTAGCACATTTGCATAAAAGAAGCTCAAAAGCAGTGGAGTATTTATACGAAAAATTGCACCAATATACGATGTAGTTGCATTAGAGTAAAGAGTCCCACAACAATCAACTATAGCATCTAGTTCTATCGCTTCAAACATAAATATCTCTAAGACAAACTCAGCGATTAAAACAAGATATAAAAATATAAAAAAAAGATATTGCTCTTTAAAATAGGGAGGTTCTTCTTGTGAACTCTGCCTTTCATGCAACAAAAGCCATAGAGCAAAAAGATAAAGGTTTAAGATCTTCAATACAAAAAGATAGTTTCCATACCCTGTTGCATCTACAACCCCTGCCGCACACATTGCACCTGTGATAAGTTCTGAAAGCTTATCAAGGGTAAAGATAAAAAATAAAAAAAGGGGTATTTTTATAAAAAAAAGAAACTTAATAATTACAGAAGTAAGGTAACTCTCTTTTTGCAGTTTATACTGTAGAGACGTTGAGCTTTTTGGATCATACTTCTTTACAATTCTTACTGATAAAAAAAAGGCAACTGTAGCAAAACAAATAAGAAGTATATTTATAATAAAAAGGGTAAGAACTTCAGGAGTATGACTCATATTTGAATATTTCCATCATCTATTATGATCTCTTTATCTACAAAATCAAGTCCGAAAAAAAGAGGGTCATGCGTTGCGACTACAATTGTTTTGTGGAGTGATTTTAACTCTTTGAGCATCTCTATAAAATGCAAAGAGAGTTTTTTATCTAGGTTTGCAGTGGGTTCATCTGCTAAGATAATTTTTGGGTCGTTTACGGTTGCTCTTGCTATTGCTACGCGTTGCTGCTCACCTCCTGAGAGTTTTGCACACAAGGTCTCTTTTTTATGTTCTATATGAAACATTTCCATAACATTTTGTATCTTCTGCTGTACAAGTTCTAAAGGCAAATTCATAGGGATCAGTGGAAGCATAATATTTTGCTCCACACTCAAGTTGTGCAAAAGATTATACTTTTGAAATATAAACCCTATATTTTCTCCACGGTAGAGTGCAGCAAAATCATCTGAAATCTTTGCTATATTTTTTTCATCTATTATCACATCGCCACTTGTGGGTTTTGCTAAAGCCGCTATAAGTGAGAGTATAGTACTTTTACCACTCCCACTTGCACCTCTTAAGATCACAAGTTCTCCCTCTTTGATCTGTAAATCTATAGAGTGAAGAACCTCTATAGACTCTTTTTTACCCGTCATAAAACTTTTAGAGACATTTTTTAGATGGATCATCGTATCACCTCATCTGCATCTTGTATAGCGGCTCTCCAAGCAGGAACGATAGTTGCCGCTACATATATAGGCACACTCAGAAAAAAGATCAAAGAGAGTGTTTGCAAGTCTAAAACAAAAGGGAGTTCAAAAGAGCTTCGAAGCTTTGAATAGCCTTCAAATACACTACGTAACAGAGGTGCTTGTAAAATATATACATAAAATAGAGCGATCCCTACCCCAAGAATATAACTGATACAAGAGATGATAAATGCTTCATAAAACTTCTCTTTTAGGATCAGTTCGACTTTCCAGCCTAATGCTTTTAAAATTCCTACTTCCCTCTTTTCTTCACTGCTAAGCCCACTTAACTTATCATAAATGATCATAAAAAAAGTAAAAAGAGAAACTATAAAAAGTGTTAAAAAAACACCGCTTTTATAATCGATAATATTTTTATAACTTATTTGTATCGCCTCTTTTGTTATGACTCTTGCATCAGGAAAAAGAAGTTGAAGTTTTGAAGCTACAGTAGCTACCTCTTGTGGATTTGCCACTTGTATTACAATATCTGTCGCCATATCATCTGCGATTGCAAAGATCTCCCTTGCACTCTCTTTTGAGACCACCATCATATCATTTGATTCAAGTTCTATTTCAGAGTTAAAAACCCCACTCAGAGGCAGTGTAACTATTCCCCCATCAGGTTTGATAAAGTTAAACTCCTCAGTATAGTAATAGCTCTTTAAAATATCTTTTACACCCTGCCCCACGACTAACTGCCTACTCTCTTGCATAAAGTCGTATTTTTGAACAACTTGTTGCATCGTTTTTGTATAGTGCTCTTCAAAAGGATCAAGACCGATAAGAACAAAAGTACTTTGTGCTTGTCCAAAATAGTAATAACCCCAAACACGTGCATTAGCATCTTCTACTCCATGTATCAATAAGATAGAATCAATTGCTGATGTTTCAATGTTAGTATGTTTTCCCCCTTGAAGCTTTTGTAGAGTAATCTCTGGAAGTGTATCAAGCGTTTGTAGTAGTTCATGTTTTATAGAGTTTGCTATAAAGAAAAAGCTAGAGAGTAAAGCTATAAGAAGACTTAAAACTACAGAGATAAAAACTGTTTTAGATCTTTGACGAGCAAGTGCTCCAAGTGCAAACTCTAAAAGATAAAAATTTATTTTAGCGCTCATTTGAATGCTCTGTAAAATATGTATTTGAGGGTTGATAAAGATAAGTCGTCCTATAATATTCTCGCATCAATGGTCCCTCTTTAAACAAAGAAAAGTATGTACTTAAACTGCGATGGCGAATATAATCAGCTTCCATAGATATCGCAAGATCAGGAAGCCCTACAAGTGTTACAAAAGCTCTTTTTTGCTTTTTAGCTTCTGGATCTATTGAGTGAAAAATTTGCAAGTAGAGAAGCTCTCCTATAAAAAATATTATAAGAGTGCTTAAAAAGAAAAAAAATTTTTTGGGAGTCTTACTCATCTAATCTGTTTACGTCTTCTATACTAATCTCATTAAAATGTAATATTGTAGCACCTTTATGATCCATTAAAAAGTTTTTTGCATCATTTTGTGAATAAAAAGGGATAAACTCAGCTCCCATCGGTCCATAAACATCACTACCAACAACATAAAAAGCTTTTGTTGCATCTATAGCTTTTTGTGAGTAATAGTCTGTTACAAGAATCTTAGAGATCTTATCTTGTGTATAGGCACTATATGCTCCCCATTTTTGAGGCTCAAAATAAAACTTCATAAGATCTTTTACACCATCAAAAGAGAAATGTTTTTCCCCATAAAAGATCTGTGCAGCCCAACGAGGATACTTCGCTACAAACATACCACAAACAGGACATTTTTCCCCTTTATGAACAACTACACGCATATCTATAGTATCTAGATCACCCAAACGTTTTACTTCCCATAAGTACAATGAAAGTGCTTGAAGTTTTTTCTCATCCATACTCTTACAAAGTTTTTGCTCTAGCAGTGCTGCTTTGAGTGCATTGATCTCATGGTAACCGTGAAGATCTATATCTGAAGAACACATATTTTCATAGATCTTTTTTCCCATAGGATAGACCTTCTTTTTCTTTTTCATCATGAGCATTGCAATATCACTCCCTAAAGAGTCTTGTGCAGCTTGAAGAGCTTCTTGGAAGCTTACAATTTTTCCACCATGCTCTTTGATAAATGAGAGGGCTTCTGTTTTTGTACTAAAAGCCAATTTACTCACCTTACTCATAGTTCCTGCTATCTCTGAACCCATAACATAAAAAGCATCACTCGCTTTGATCACTTTTTCAGTTTTTGCATCGACAACACGTACAGTTGAGAGATCTATTGTATACTCTTTCATATCTACAGCTAAACAACGAATAGAGCAATATTGACGCTCTTTGCCATCTAAAAGAGTTGCATAGTGGGAAGTTTTATAATAACGTTCTAATTTCATACCACAAATAGGACACCACTCTTTTTGTGAACCTGCTTGTGTGAGGAGAGGTATGGTTTTGGCATTTTTTTCAAATGCATTCGCACTAAGTGTAAATGAGATCAATAAAAAGAGAGAAAAAACGATTTTGAAAAACGACATAGAGGAACCTTTAAAGTAAAATTGCAGTATTATAAAAATTTTGTGTTAATTATTTGTTAAGAGGGTTGCACTGTTATCAAGAGAAAGATCAGTCTCAAAAATCCATAGAGTATTAGTAATATTATTATGAGATATAAGGTTTAAGTCTAAAATTGAGTTATCAAATTTAACAAGAAGCTGTAAGCCTTTATCAGGAAATGCAGGATGAGGCTTTTCTTTTGCTTCAACTACTTTCCCTGTGCATCCAACTAATTTCCAATAATTTTCTTGTGGATCAATATTATTATCATTAGGTATTTTTATTCCTAAGAAAGTCTGTAAAATTACTTTATCTCCAATATTCAATTTCAATTGAACAACTCCTTATTTCATGAATATTCATCTTTAAAAACTTAAGTACTATGCTCCAATCTTCCTACCTAATAAAATCAACTAAAATGATATTAAGTGTATATATAATTTTGTTAAAAAGTGATTAATGAAGATAATCTTTGATTATGAAGAAGATATATTGCTCAGTTGTTGAAAGTTAAGGTTTAGTACTTATTTTTATATAGAGCTTACTCTTTAAACACCTATGCTCTTCGAAGAAGCATAAGGCGTCTAATAAACAGTACAACCAAAGCGACTGCTAAGATCTTGAAGTCTATCTCACTTGCTATATGGATATTTGCAAAGGTATCGCTTTGTGTAGCTTCAGATCCTAAGGCCTGCATAGCAAGTATTTTTGGAACATACACCGCACTAAAGAGTAAAGAAGATGCGATCACAATAAAAGCACTGGCAAATGAGAGAGCATCTCTTTGTCCTTTTTTATACCACATAGCTTCGTAGAGTGCTACTACAATTGCAACTGCATACAACCAAGAGCTAAAACGAGCAAAGATCTCACTCATTAACATTCCAGAATTATACCGATCCAGTGTTACATCAACCAATAATGTATTTGGGTTAAATACTACAGGAGCAACAAGCACACCTAATGTCATCACAGCCCCAAAACTTGCAGCCAAGATCACTAAATAACCAAAATCTAAATATATGTTACGCTTCATTCTGCATCCTTAGTGTAAAACCTCTATCAAAACCACTTAAATCTTTATAAAACTCTAAACTTTGATATGCTTGATTTTGTAAATAGTTCGTTATTTTATCTTTTTGGTCATAACCTATCTCACAACTAAAGAAGTTAATCTTGCGTTTTAAAACTTCGTTAAGTAGCTCTTTTATGATCTCATCTCCTACTTCGCCACCAAAAAGTGCATTTTGAGGTTCATAAGAAAGGTTACTTTCTAAAAAAGTATCATTCGCAATATAAGGTGGGTTAGAAACAAGATAGTCTATCTTTTCATCTACAGGATCTAAAAGAGATCCATGACGAAACTCTATACGATCTTGTAGATTAAAATGCTGTGTATTCTCTTTTGCTATCTTGAGAGCATCTAAAGAGATATCAACCCCTATAAACTTTGCGTTAGGATAAAAAAGAGAAAGCATAATAGAGATGATACCACTTCCTACTCCAACCTCTACAAACTGGATCGTAGAGTTTGTATCTGGATAGTGTAAAAGAACCTCATCAATTAACAGCTCTGTTTCAGGACGAGGGATCAATGCCCCTGGTGCTATAAAAAACTCTTTACTATAAAAACTAACTCTATTTGTAATATATTCTAGAGGTTCATTTTGACTACGTCTTTGTACCATTTCATATAGATCTTGCAGATCTTTGACTTCACTTTGTCTATTGGTAAGAAGCCAAAGTTCATCACAAGAGAGATGATGCATCAATAACAGTTGTGCTTCTCTCTCTGGACGGGGAATTTTTCCCTCAAGTTGTTTTGTGATCTCTACAAGTAGCGAACCAACTATAGCTGTGCCTGACATGTACCCTCTAAAGAACTTTTATCCATCGCTTCTATATCCATCCCTAAAGCTTTGAGTCTCTCTAATACAGGAGGATGTGTATAATGAAAGAAGATATATAAAGGGTGCGAAAGAGGAAAGCTTTTGTTTTCACTTACAAGTTTTTGTAAAGCATTTGCAAGTTCTATCTCACCTGCCTGCCCTGCAAGCGAACTTCCCATTTTATCTGCTTCATACTCATTATGACGACTTACTATTCCCATAAGCGGCATCATAATAAAGCTAAGAACGGGCATAAACAATAAAAGCAAGATCATAATAAGATATGGGCTCTCACTCATTCCAAGTTCCATAAAAAGAGACTCTGGTAAATTACCAAAAAACGCAAACATTGCAAAAAGCATAGCACCTACCATAGCAATATTTTTATAAATATCTCCATGTGCAAAATGCCCTAATTCATGGCCTAATACAGCTAAAAGTTCCCGTCTACTCAGCTTTTCTATAAGTGTATCAAACAAAACTACACGTTTACTTTTTCCTAAACCACCAAAATAAGCATTGAGTCGTGCATCACGCTTACTTGCATCACTTACAAACACACCTGAACTTACAAAGCCCGTTTTATCCATGAGGGTTTGAATATCTGCTTTGAGTGTTTCATCTTCTAAAGGGCTTAGTTTATCAAAAAAGAGTGCTCTAAAAGTTGGAAATAGCATATTAACAAGTATCAGCACTCCAAATATAAAAAGAAAACTCCAAAGCCACCAGAGTGTAAAACTTGTCATGATCTCATAAACGATCCAGATAATAAGTGCTCCAAATAAAAGAGTCATTACAAATGCAATCATTGAATCTTTTATAAAAAGTGCTAGAGTTGATTTGTTAAATCCATATTTTTGATCTAACACAAATTTTTCATAGTATGTAAATGGTAGTGCTAGTAAAGAGTTTATAACAATAAAGCCTAGAACTATAGCTATATTCATAAACACTTCACTCTCAAAGAAAAAAAGAGTTTGAAGATAGCCTATTCCTACACCTATCCATGTAATAAAAAGAAGGTATTCAACAAATATATTTACAATCGAGAGCTTCTCTTTTTCAACTGCATAATTCCCAGCCTTGAGAAACTCTGAAGGGCTTAAAAGAATCGCTTTTTTTCTTTTTGCCCCATTTATAAAACCTATCTGCATTACTGAAGTGTAGATTGCAAAGAGAACATACAATGTGTATGCGGCTACCATAACTGTTAACATCTATTTCCTTTTTACTTGAGTGGGATTGTCTTAATACTCTCTTTAACCTCTATAGAATCATCTGTGTCGTTATAAGAGTTAAATGCGATCATATAAAGTACACCAACTAAAAGCACACCTATAATCACTGTCCAAACAATTTTTTTCTTTTCACCCTTTAGGGTATCATAATCGCCTATATCTTCTAAACGTGGTTCACTCATAATTTCTCCTTTAAACAAGTTAATATATACTTAATCATACCAAAGGATAAATAACAATACTCCCACCACTTTTTATCTAGTTTGACGATTTAAGTCTTCTTTTTGATTTATTTTATCGTCATCTATAAGATATAATCAACCACTTTAGATGTTAGTGTCATCTCTTTGATTAGATCTACTACTTTTAGATGCTCTGGATGTATAGCATAAGCTTGAAGGTCCTCTTTTGAATCAAATGTTGAATAAAGAGAAAGGTCAAAAGCACGTTCAGACTCATTAAAGTTTATTCCAACCTCCATCTTCTTTAAAGAGGGTACAAGTGTCTCTAAAGCTACTAAACGCTCTTGTATAAGCGTAATATTTTGTTCTTTGTTTTGAGGTTTAAATTCAAACATTACAATATGTACTATCATTATTTCTCCATTTTTTTGCAATTATAATATATTTGACCAGAAAAGTTGTGCAACGAGCACAATTAAAAAGATCCCCACAAAATTAAGTATCACTCCATAACGGATCATATCTTTAACATTGACAGCACCACTACTCATTGCAATAGCATTTGGCGGAGTGGCGATTGGAAGCATAAAAGCATAACTAGCACAAAGGGTCGCTACCATCATAAAAAGTGTTTTAGGGATCCCTGTTTGTTCTGCAACCGCATAAATCACTGGCAACATTATCGAGATAAGTGCTGTATTTGAGGTTATCTCTGTCGTAAAAGTTACAAGTATAGCTATACTAAAAAGCAAAAGTATCGGAGGTAGTTCTGTAAGTGCTACAAGATATGAAGCGATCTCATCTGCAAGCCCAGTAGCCCCAAAAGCTTTTGCTATAGCAAAACCTGCTCCAAACAAAAACATAATGCGAAAAGGGATCTTGATCTTATCTTCCATCCAATCCAAAACATTAAACGGAGGCATAAAAAGCAAAAGACCAAAACAGAGGATCATCCCATTTTCATTGATCCCTAAACCACTCCAGTAAGGATCTATAGGGGAGTTTGCAAAAAGTAAAAAAACTAAAGATCCAAGCAAAAAAAGCACTTTTTTTTGTGTTTTATCTAAAGGTTCTCTATGTTCATCTCTTTGGATCTTTACGTTTGGCACACCAAAACTAAGTAAAAAGCTGACAACAACAAACATCATCAGTGCTAATGGAAATACCATCCACATCCACTGAAAGAAAGGGATAACGTCCATCCCTTTATCTGACATGATTCCCATTAAAATAAGATTGGGTGGCGTTCCTATAGGGGTAATGATTCCACCAACACTTGCTCCATAAGCAATTGCGAGTGCAAAACGCATCTTCAATTGAAGGTCTTGCGTTATAAAAAGAGCTATACCCATAAGCAATAAAGAGGTTGTGGTATTTGACAAAATTGCACTTAACAAGCCTGCGGTCATTGCCAAAGAGAAGATCATTCCACGTGGAGTACTTGGAAAAAAGCTAAGTATTTTATCAGCGATCCACTTATGTAGATCTGTCTTTTCTACTGCTATAGCGAGTAAAAAACCTCCTAAAAATAAGTAGGTTATAGGATGAGAATAGTTTACTGCTGTTGCTTTTGTATCAAGAACCCCAAAAGCTGGAAAAAGTATAATTGGCAAAAGAGAAACTATCCCTAAATGTAAACCTTCATTTGTCCAAAGTGTTACTAAAAAAGCGATCAAGCCTACTAATGAAGCTTGTTGTAAAGTAAAAATCAAACTTCCTAAAGCAAAAACAAATAAACCTATTAATACCGCAATGGCAATTTTTTTGTATTGGATACTCTCTTGATTCATTCTCTCCCCTTTTATGAAAGTAGATCTTTTAAGCTCTCTTTTGGATCTTTTCCCTCTAAAGTAGCATATACTTCCCGTGCAATAGGTAAATAGAGATCTTTTTGTTGTGCTATAGCATAGAGTGCATACGCAGTTCCGATCCCCTCTGCTACCTCACCTAACTCTTCTAAAATTTGTTCTTGTGACTTTCCTGTAGCTAAACCAAGCCCTACACGGTAGTTACGACTCATTGGAGAAGAAGCCGTTAAAAAGAGATCTCCTGCACCACTTAAGCCTACAAAACTCTCTTGTTTTGCCCCAAAAGCAAGACCAAAACGTTGCATCTCTACAAGCCCTCTTGCGATTAATGCTGCAGCTGCATTTTTTCCAAGTTCCAAGCCCTCACATATTCCAGCGGCAATAGCGATTACATTTTTATACGCACCACTTACTTCTGCACCCATCACATCAGTTGATGTATATGTCTTTACAAATAAAGGGAAAAAAGAAGCAAATTGTTTTGCCAGCTCTTCATTTTTTGAGTTGACTACTAAAGCAGTAGGGAGAGACTTTTGAACCTCAACAGCAAAAGAGGGACCAGATAAAAATGCAATATTTGTATCTGGTATATACTCCTCATAGATCTCATTTAAAAACTTTCCTGAACGAGCTTCGATCCCTTTAGAAGCAACCAATACTTTTTGATGTGAAAAAATAAAGTTTTCTTTGAGCCACTTTGAGAGTTGCTGTGCAGGGATCGCAATAACAAGATATTCAAACTTTAAGATCTCCTCCATAGGGATAAAGTCATCTCTTTTTCTTGGTGTTCTTGAGCTGATATACACCTCATTTCTCTGCCCTAAAGCAAAAGCAAGTGCACTTCCCCATTTTCCCGCACCGATAACTCCGATTTTCATTATTTTTGACTCCTTACCAATTTTTCAAAATCTTTTATATCTCTTTCATACCCTACAACAACAAAAACATCTCCGCTCTTGATAGGGTGGTGTTTTGCTTTAGAAGAGTAGATAAATTCACTTTGCATATTTTCATTCATAACAGAGAGAACAAGTACTCCATGATCACGACTCCACTTAATATCAGCAGGGTATTTTCCATCAAAATAGCTACAATCTTCTATCTGTACTTGCGCAATTTTCAGATCACTTCTTCCATAAAGGATATTATGTAAAACCTCTGTAGTTATAGGTTTTTCCAGCATATCTACAATAATATCTGCTGTTGTCTGCACTAAAGGGATCACCTTTGATGCTCCTGCCATCTCCATTTTATGAGCACTCTCTTTGTTTGTCGCTAAAGCAACAATCGTTAACTCTTCAAATACCGCTCGCAAAGAGATACATAAAAAAACATTTTGGGCATCATCTTCAAGGGCACAAAATGCAATAGAGTGTTGCATATCATAATGCCCCTCTAAAGAATCCCAATTATCACTAAGGTCAAAGAGTTCTACCCCTTCGATCTCCTCTTTTGTAGCTGCCTCATCTTGCAGTGCAAAAATACGGATAAGTTCATACTGGTCTAAAAGATTTCTTTTGATCTCTGAGGCATACTCATTATTTCCAAAGATAAGTGCTACTTTCTCTTTCATCATCTACCTCTTATTGAGATCTTTCATAAACTCTTTAATAAAATAGCCATTTCCTATCACCAAGAGATAATCACCCTCTTGAAGAATTGTACTATCTATAGGGTTGAAAAAGAAACGTTTGAGATCTTTTTTGTAGATCCCAAGTAAAACTACACGAAAATCACTATTTCTAAGGTCCATAACATGCACATAATGTTTAAGTATACGCTCACTTACAAAGATCTCTTCTATATTTATATGCGTAAACTCTGATCGCAAAGCATGGATCACCTCAAATGCTACAGGCTGTCCTACAAACTCACGCGAGACCATCCCTATAAGCTCTTTGGAATACAGGATCTCATTTACCCCTGCATACGAGAGTTTCTTTTTGTTGATCTCATTCATCACAAGAGAGAGAAGATAGATCTCAGATGAGATAGATCGCACAGTCAAAGCAGTGTAAACATTTTCAACATCATTTTCACGCAAACATAAAACTGCTTTAACCTGCTTTTGCAAATCTATTTGCAGATTTTTATAACTCTCTACACTTCCTGGGTCGTAGTTAAGTGCTGCTAGTCCTGCTTTTTTTGCTTGTTCTATACGCTCTACATCTTCATCCATAATAATCACATTTTGTTTTGTTTGTATCAACTTACGTACAACTTCTTGAGCGATATTTTCATATCCGCAGACGATATAATACTGCTTAGAACTCGAAAGATTATTCACGATTTTTGTTTCACGAATCTCATCTAGTTTCTCATCAAAAGCAGAAACTACAAGAGATGTTGTAAAAGCTAAAACTGCTATTCCTGCAGTGATGACAATAACCGCTACTACCCTTCCCTCATCTGTTACAGGGGTGATATCTCCATACCCTACAGTTGAGATAGTTACAATCGACCAATAAAATGCTTCAAAAATAGTATTTATAGGAGATGAGGGGTTATTTGCTTCCATCACATAAACAAGAATAGAAGAGATTACAATCACTATACTTGCAAACATTAAAAGTGTAATAAATTCAAACTTTTTTGCAGAAAAAACAGAGATGAGGATCTGAAAACTACGTGCATAGCGAAAGAGTTTAAAAACTCGAAATAAAATAAAGATACGCAATAAACGCAGTTGATGGAAAAATGGAAGAATAGCTAAGAGATCTATGATAGCTTTGAGTGAAAAAATATAACGAAACTTTACATGTAACACTTCTGTAAGAGCTGCTAAGAGGTTAAACCTTTTGCTCATCATACTATCATTTTCATAACGGCGTATCATGATCTCTGAGACAGAACTAGTGATCCAAAGGCGTAAGAGATACTCTATAAAAAAGATAATAGAAACAATATAGTAGTTGAAAAAAAGTAAGCGGGAATCAACATCATGTTTGACTTCCCGAATAAGAGTGAGGACACTGATTAAAATCAGCATCATCATAAAAATATCAAAATACTTTTTATATGGATAAGAATCATTTTCTAAAAAATTATAAAAAAAACGTCTTGCTTTTTGATACGACCTTGAAGATTGTAAAAAGTAAAAAAAATCGATCACAGGACGCTGCATCTAAAACTCTATCCTAGCTTAGATTTTAAGATCTCATTTACCGCTTGTGGATTTGCGCTCCCTTTTGATGCTTTCATCACTTGCCCTACAAAAAAGCCAAAGAGTTTCTCTTTTCCTGATCTATACTGCTCAACCTTATCGCCATTTGCATTGATTACTTCATCACACATCGCTTCTATCGCACCTGTATCTGTGACCTGTTTTAAACCTAAAGCTTCAATCACTCCATCTACTTCAAGATTCTCTTCCATAAGTTTGTCAAGAACCTCTTTTGCAGCTTTCCCACTAATAGTATTATCTTCAATTCTTTTAACTAAAAGTGCAAGTTTTTTTGCATCTACTGGAGAGTTTGAAAGAGTAACTTCTCCTTTCAAACGTGCTGGAAGTTCTACAGTAAGCCATGTAGCTGCATTTTTTGCACTAATTCCCTCTTCCATCATACTCTCAAAAAAGTGTGCCATCTCAACACTTGCTGTGATAACATTGGCATTGTATTCACTCATCTCATACTCTTGTACGAAACGATCTCTTTTTTGATCAGGAAGTTCTGGAATTTTTGAATAGAGTTGCATCATCTCATCTGTAATAACAGTTTGTAAAAGATCTGGTTCAGGGAAGTAGCGATAGTCTGCGGCTTCCTCTTTCCCGCGCATAGAACGTGTCTCTTGCTTGTTTTGATCAAACAGACGTGTCTCTTGTACTATCTCCTCATCATAAAGTCCATCTTCCCAAGCTTCACTTTGGCGTGCTACTTCAACTTCAATCGCTTTATGAATAAACTTAAAAGAGTTGATATTTTTGATCTCAACACGTGTGTAGAGTTTCTCATCACCTTGAGGGCGAATAGATACATTCACATCAACACGAAAAGATCCCTCTTGCATATTCGCATCACCAATATCAAGATAACGGATAATTGCATGAAGTTTTTTGAGATAAAGTACTGCTTCATCTGCACTTCTCATATCTGGTTCAGAAACGATCTCTAAAAGAGGTGTGCCAGCACGATTAAGATCTACTTTTGAGATCTCACCATCATGAATATTTTTTCCTGCATCTGCTTCGATATGAGCACGATTAATTCGAATCACTTTATGTGTTCCATCTTCAAAGTCAATTTGAAGTTTTCCATGTTCTACCACTGGAGTGTAGAGTTGTGTGATCTGATATGCTGAGGGGCTATCTGGGTAAAAATAACTCTTTCTATCAAAATAAGAGGTTTTATTTACAGTGGCATCAATAGCCGTACCAAACATAATAGATTTGTGTAATACTTCTTTATTCAGAACTGGAAGTGCCCCTGGAAGAGCTAAACAAGTTGGACAGGTATTTGTATTTTGTTTATGATTAAAACTTGTGGGACATGAACAAAAAAGTTTCGTTTTTGTATTGAGTTGAACATGAACTTCAAGCCCGATAACTACTTCAAACATAGTTTTCCTTAGATAGTAAAAATAATAGAGTTTATACTATCTAAATAATCTTTTAAATCTTCTAAAAGCTAAAAGATTAGGCTTCTTGCTTGAGTAATTTCTCTAAAATCTCTGTCTGTTTTTTTGCCTCTTCAAGTCTTTTTCTATTGACTACAAAAGCATCAAGAGTAAGAACTAAAAAGAGTCCTACAACAACAAAAATAACTGTAATAAAAAAAGCAAAAGCAAGACCAAGAAAAGAGAAGAGTTTGAAAGTAATAAATGCACCTAAGAGAATGATTCCCCATGATGCACCAAGCAAAAAGTTTATGATACGTTCATAAATATCTTTTTGCATAGAAGTGTGTTGTTAGTGATCGTCTACCGCGATAGCACCGCCAAGGTAAACATACGTAAGCATCATAAAGATAAATGCTTGTAAAAATGCCATAAACGTAAGCAGTGCAAAAGGGATCATTGGAAGTAACCAAGGTGCCAACATAAGAATTACCATTAAGAACATATCATCACCCTTTACATTTCCGAAAAGACGGAAGCTAAGAGAGATAAGACGAGAGAAGTGAGATACTATCTCGATTGGAAACATTAACCATGCTAACCACCAAACAGGTCCAAAGAAGTGTTTGAAATACTTGATAACACCTTGACGACGAATCCCTTCAAAGTTATAGTATACAAATACACAAATAGCTAGTGTTAAAGCAAACTCTAAAAATGCAGTTGGTGCTTCAAAACCAGGAATAATTCCAATAATATTTGCTAAACCAACAAATAAACCGATCGTAGCAACTAAAGGAAAATAACGACGTGCATTCTCTTTCCCCATTACATCTGTTCCCATTTTAAGCACACCTGACATATATGCTTCCATAAGGTTTTGTGTTCCTTTTGGAACAAGTTGTAAGTTAGACATTGCCATCTTTACAAGTACTAATGCAATACCTGCAGCTAGTAACATATGTGTTACATAAATAAAAGTCTTATCGTGAGATATAAGACCGAAAAACGTAAATAATTCACCCATAGGTGCACTCCCTGTCTTCTAAAAATTTCGTGATTATAATCTAAGTTTGATTAAACTTTTATAATATTAAGCAGTTTTTAGCTTTTTTTTACATCACCTGCATTTAAGTTTCGTCCAGATATATTCTCTAAAAAGACTGTAGCATAAGCAGCTTTTGGTAGTTCAAAAGAGAGTTGCAAAACTCCAAATTCCCTTTTATAAAGAGTTTGTATATTTTGTGGATAGACTATAGCTTCACGACGTGAACCTTTCTCAACAAAATATTCATCATCATATTTTTTCTCTATTTCACGTGCTTTATACCTAGCACGAAACACATTACGTCCACATAGTAAACCTGTTGGTATGACTCTTTTTGCTCTAAACTCTTTTGTAGGGATCTCTTTTGGTGTCACAAGTTTTGAATCTTTTAGATACACATCCCCCTCAAAAAGTCCGAACTCTGCGTCTTTACTTAAAGAGATCCTCTCAAAGAGCCAACTGTTAAAACGTTCACTTTGATAGACAGAGAGTAAAAACTTCTTAAGTTTTGCATCTGTAACAAAAAGTTCCCCCTCCACCATCGCTTTTGCTTGTTCAATCGCATCTGCATCACGTCCAAATCTTTGAAATCCAAAATAGTTTGCCATACCATTTTTCTCAATTTTGCGGATCTGCTTCTCTATACGTCCCGCCTTTATATCATCTATATCATAAAGATTAATACGAAATCTATTGCCATAGAGATCACCCATCTGCAAAGAGTTTGTATCAAAAAAACTCTCTAAAATTTTAATCTGTGGGTGTTTAAATCGCTTCAATTCACGTTGAAACTTTCTCTCTATTGAAATATACTGTGAGGTTGTCGCATGTTTATCTTTAAGCCCTGCATACCCTATCTTTTGTGCTTCGATATTTAAAAAAGCGGCAAAAGCAGCTATCATGTCCCAAGTAGTTAATTCTACTTTCTCTACATGTAAAATAAGATAGTTACCTTTTTGCCCAAACTGTTTTAAAGGGATCTCCTCTACAATAAAATCTGTTTTGTTTTGATAAAATCCAAACTCTATAGCTTCTGTTTTTTGTAAATATATTCTTTGCATCTCTCTCATCTATAATTGAAGTAGTTGTAGTTCACGTTTTGCTTTTTGTATATCTTTGTTGATCTGTTCTTTGAGTGCTTGAAGTGTTTCAAACTTCTCATTTGCTCGTAAAAACTCTACAAAAGCTATACACGCTTTCTCTTTGCATTGCACTTGAGTATCTAAAATATGACTCTCTATTGCAAAACTTCCATCTGTACTCTCTCTATGTCCTACAAAAGAGACTGAAGGGTGAAAATGTTCCTCATCATCTATTTGGGTTAAAGTTGCATACACTCCCTCTTTAGGAAAAAGATAAGCATTTGCTTCAATGTTGATTGTAGCTACAAGCTCTTTTTTGCCTATACCCTGCCCTGTAACAAGATCCCCTTTAATAGTATAGTTATGTCCTAAAAAAGCGTTTGCACCTTTTATATCACCGATCTGTAATTTTGCTCTTATTTTATGAGAATGAACAGAATCTCCATGATACGTCACCTCTTTTACTACAATAAGCTCTCCATTAAAGAGCTTTTGGAGATCTTGGTGGGAGTATTTTCTATTTTTTCCAAAATGAAAGTCATATCCAACAACAATTTTTTCAAGTTTTGGAAAAAACTCTAAAAGATAACGAACAAACTCCTCCCCTTCAAAGTGGCGGATCTCTTCTAACTCTAAATATAAAAGAGGATAATGAGTATAGTGCTGTCTCTCTTTTTTTGGAGTTAAGTTTGCATACCCTGTCTCAATCACTACAATCGCTCCACTCTCACCTAAAGCCTCAAAAAGTTTCTGATGCCCTATATGCATCCCATCAAAACCGCCAATAGCGATAGCCTTACTATTTTTTAAAGTAGTAGCAATACTCAAGGTTCCCCTCCTTGCCTGTGATCTCTGATGGAGCTTGTTGAACAAGTTCCCATCCTAAGTTTTGTGTAGCTTTTTCAAAAACATCTCTTGCATTTTTGATCGCTTTTTGATCAGTAACAACACCATTTTTATCACGTTTTATATCTTTGCCAACTTCAAATTGCGGTTTAAAAAGCAATATAATATGCGCTTTTGCAAGTCTGTTAATATCTTCTAAAATATTGTGTAAAGAGATAAAAGAGACATCACTTACAATAAGTTCAAAAGCAGTATCACTTTTGAAGTTGCGAATATCACAACTCTCATAAGAGAGAACTCTTGGATCATCTTTTATACTAGTGTGGAGTTGATCTTTTCCAACATCTACCGCTACTACTTTTGCAACACCTGCTTCTAAAAGCACTTGAGTAAAACCTCCCGTTGAAGCACCAATATCTAAAGCATCTATCTCATGAAGATCTAAAGAGAGTTTTTCTAAAAAGTGTAGTAGTTTATATGCAGCCCTAGAGACATAACTTTTATGCTCTAATAATTGTACTTTTTGATCTAACTCCAGCTTATAAGAACTTTTTCTTACAACTTTCGAATCAACAAGTACTATCCCCTCTTTAATTAGCTCTTGAGCTTTGTTACGACTAGAGGCAAGATTGTGTTCTAACAGATAGAGATCAAGGCGCATTAAAACTGCACCTCTATAGCACTATAGACACTTCCCATCTGCATATCGAAGCTTTGGCTATTTTGGGCATCATAGGTAAAGTGATAACTATCATAGCCTAAACGCAAAGCAAAAGTATCGTTAAATCTATAAGCAAGAGCAGCTCCATAAAGATTTGTAAAGCCATTTTGAGAGAGGGTATCTACACGAATCTCTCCTACTCCAAACTTTAAGAACAGGTCTAACTTCTCTTCAAAAAGAGGATAATGAAACAGTGTGCTTATAGTGTAAGCTTCTATTTTTTGATCCCCGTTTTGCGCAAGAACAAAACGCCCAAAATTGTCATATAAAAACTCTACAGAAAGATACTTATTAATATAAGCACCTCCATAGATCACAAATGCTCCCTCTTTTTTATTTTCTATCGCAGCATTATACCCATCATCGTTATAACTTGAGAGTGCATAACCAGCACCTATATAAGGACCACCATCTCTGTCTGCATAAAGTAAAAAAGAGACTAAAGATAAAAGCAGTATGATACGCATTAATTCTCGCCTTTGAGGGCTTCTCGCATCTCATCCTCATTGAGTGTTCTTACTCCAAGGTCTTGTGCTTTATCAAGTTTACTTCCTGCATCTTCGCCATAGATCAAGAAGTCTGTTTTTTTACTTACACTTGATCCAACCTTTGCTCCCATAGACTCTAAGAGCTTTTTGATCTCACCACGAGATTCACTCATAGTTCCAGTCAACACAACTGTTGTATTTTTAAAAGGGTTCTCTACAGCTTCCTCTTTTTGTGAAGGGATCAAAGGCTGCAAAATATCTTGTAAACGCTCAACTGTTTCTCTGTTGACACGTATAAACTCTAAAACAGACTCTGCCATCTCTTCACCCATACCATCACATGCGATTAACTGCTCTTTTGTTGCATCAAGAAAAGTTGCCCCAAATGTTTCACTCAAGGTTTTTGATGCCACTTCACCGATATGTTCTATCCCCAAAGAGTTTATAAAACGCCAATATTCACACCCTTTTGCACCCTCTATAGCACTCAAAAGGTTTTGTGCTTTTTTCTCTTTAAAACCTTCTAGTTTAAGGAGTTGATCCAAATCTAAAGAGAAAAGATCTACTACATCTCTTACTAAACCTGCGTGATAGAGTGCTTCAACTATTTTTTCTCCTAAACCATTGATATTCAGACATGGCTTAGAAGCAAAATAGATAATAGCATTAACTACTCTTGCATCACACAATAAATTTTGACATTTTAAGAGTGCTCCCTCATCGAGAAGTTCACTTTTACAAATAGGGCATAACTCAGGTTTTACATACTTTTTTTGTTCCCCTGTACGCTCATGTGTCAACACTTTTGTGATCTTTGGAATCACATCTCCACTTCTTAAAATGATCACTCGATCACCTATACGAATATCCTTGCGCTCGATCTCATCAAAGTTATGTAGAGTTGCACGCTCAACAACCACTCCCTCTATATCTGTTGGTTCTACAAGTGCTACAGGTGTAACCGCGCCACTTCGTCCAACTTGTAAAAGAATATCTTTTAACGTGGTCACTTTTTCAACGGCAGGAAACTTATATGCTACTGAAAATCTTGGTACTTTTACAGTATAGCCCATATCTATTTGTGCAGCTATCTGGTCAACTTTTATCACCATACCATCAAGCATCATAGGATAACTCTCACGCTCAGATTTCATCTTTTCATATATAGTTTCAATCGCATCAAAATCTTGACATTTTTGTCTAAGAGGCGGCTTTTTAAAACCTAAAGAGTAGATAAACTCCATTCTCTCACTTAACAATTTTTGTGTTAGTGTATTTTCACCAAGTCCATAAGGTAAAAATACAAGTCCTCTTGCAGCCGTGATTGCAGGATCAAGTTGACGTAAACTTCCCGCAGCAGCATTTCTAGGATTTGCAAATAGAGCTTCCCCAGATGCTAGACGCTCTTTATTGATGCGTTCAAACTCCTCTTTATAGATCACAACCTCTCCACGTATCTCTAGACGATCTTTATGTGCTATTTTTAGAGGGATCGAACGAATTGTTTTTACATTTTGAGTAATCAGCTCTCCAATCTCACCATCTCCACGAGTGATCCCCTCAACAAGTTCACCATCTTCATAGATCAGATTTAGTGAGGCTCCATCAAACTTCGGTTCACAATAAAAGCTAATATTTGTATCAAGTTTATAAGTTTTTGTAAGCCATTTTTGAAGATCTTCAGCATCAAAAACATCTTCTAAGCTCCACATACGACTTAGATGTTTAGCTTTTACAAAACCTTCACTCACTACATCTCCAACTCTTTGTGTTGGTGAATTACTAATAATTTTATCTTCAGAAAGATTCTCTTCATACGCCAATACCTTGTGATAGAGTTTATCATACTCTTCATCTGTGGTTAAAGGATCATCTAATACATAGTAGTGATAAGCATAAAGGTTGAGTTGTTCGATGGCGTTTGTATAGTCTTGATAATCCATAATAGTTTCCAAAATTGAGAAGTTAAAATCAAATTTTATCGCAAAGAAACTAAAGGACGCCTATACCTCATCAAGTCGTTTCTTTTTTGAGACAAGTACTTTTGTAAGAGCTGATTTTATAGACATATATGCATCTTTGTTTTGTGCCAAGATCTTTTGTTCTCTTTTAAGCTCTCTCTCAAAACCTTGATACTCTTTGTCTAACTCTATAAAAGTATTGATAAGCTCTTTTTTCAGAGCTTTTGCAGAGAGTTTTGTTTTTTTATCACGAAGAATCTCGATCGAACGTTTGAGTTTATCTATATCAAGCTTGATCCTCTCTCGTTTTTCTTTACTCCCTTCTACTTCATAGGCATCATAAGATCTATTGAGTTTCTTCTGATAGATCTCTATCATATCATTGAGCTTTTTCTTCTCTTTAAGATATATATCATTATATTCAACAGGTGAGATCTCTCCTATATAAAGAGCATCAAGATCCTCTTCTATAGATTCCATCTCTTTTTGAATCGATTTTATATTTTGCAAGGTATTGATATATACTTTTACAACGCTGTGTAAAGAGACTACATTCCACTTTAAACCCTCTGGTGTTTCTAGAGGGGGAACTTTATACTTTTCGCCATTGATAATAACAATATCTAAAGAGTAGTATTTTAAAAACTCTGTCATATATTTATTACCAATCACTATCTCAGAGAGTATAGCATCAGCTATATTCGCAAACACCTCCTTGAAATGTTTTCGAAAAGCATACCCAGCAAAACCTTTAAAGAACTCTCGATTATGATCATAGATCTCTTCAAGTTGCTCAATGATGATCGCTTGTACATAAGCAAATACATATTTTTCATAGAGATTATTATCAAGTTGACGATCTACAAAATACTTTTCTACAAACAGACGTGCACTTCGTACAAAAAAAGCTTTTGGATTTTCTTGGAGAAAATACTCCTCATAAAAACTCAAAAGTTCCTCTTCATCAATACCATTAAACCTACTTGCAATAGTCCCTTCATCACTTTCAGAGATAACACGTTTTTTGGAATGATCAAAAATTTTGATAAAAATGAAGTCTTGTTTAATAATAACAATATCACTCTCTTCGAGTTCCAATGCTTTACGTACACATAAACGAATAAGGTCTTTTGCATCTATCTTTTCATCTTCAATCGATGCAACGAGATCAAAGATCTGATCTCGCAAGCTTTTTTGGATCGCAATTTGATCCTCTTTTCCATGATGCGAAAAATTTATTAATGATTCATTCTTCTCTATCAGCTCTACAATATCATCAATATATTTATTCTCATCTACTTCTGTCATATATAACTTTTTTTCTTTCGATTATACCACAGAAGCATCCCAAAAAAATGCTAAACTTTTGTACAAAGCCAGCTTTTTTTCTTATAAAAGTACCAATAAACAACGCCTTTTAATAAAGTCTCAAGATTCATAATAATAAATATTGCTATTACACTAAATCCAACTTTATAGGCTATATAAGATGGCAATACGCGAAAAAGCCATAAAGAGGTAATATTGATATAAAGCGTTATTTTTGTTGCACCTGCACCTCGAAGTGCCGCTGAATATACAAAACTCAGTGCAAGTGGAACCTGTGCCAATCCCACAAGAATAAGGTAATAACTCGCTACAGTAATGGTCTGCTGATCTTGTGTAAAGAAACTAACAAAAAAAGTGGGATAGAGTATCAAAAGTACCCCTATGCTTCCCATAAATATATATGCCATTCGTCCACTAATAATTCCCATTTTATAGGCACGTTGCAGATTGTTTGACCCAAGATTTTGCCCTACTAAAGCCATAGCAGCTATAGCAAATCCAAAACCTGGCATAAAAGCGATCCCCTCTACTCTTAAGCCTACTTGATAACCTGCAAGTTCACTTGTTCCATACAGAGTTATTATAGAAACAAATACAAGGAACGAAACACTTGAGAGTCCCCGCTCTAACGCCGCACTCCAACCAATATTCCATACTCTTTTTAGATCTATGATACGTATAATAGGAATAAGTTGTAATTTTGCATTTTTACGTTTTAAAAGCAAAAAGTAGATCAGCAAATTAAAAGCATACGAAATTAAAGTAGCATATGCCGCTCCAGCGATTCCCATCGCTTCAAAACCGTAGTGTCCAAAGATCAAAACATAATTTAAAAAAGCGTTCATAAGTGCGGAGAACAATTTAATATAAAAAGAGCTTTTTGTATCTCCTGCGGCTGCAAGTGCATTTGAGAATAAAGAATCTAAAAAGATAAGTCCCATTCCAAGTGAAAGTATTCCAAAATAGATACTCCCCTCAGAGATAACCATCTCCTCAGCACCCATCCACTTATATAAAAGATCACTATAAGAAAACCCCAAAACAGATACAAATACAGAAAGTACAAGTGCAACAAAGATGAGAGAATATAAAAGTGACGCAGCTCTTTTTTTTCTTTTTTGCCCAATAAAACGAGCGATCAGAGCATTACCACCAATGACATAGAGGGTGATTAAAACATTTACAACCATCATAAACTGTAGACTAATCCCAACAGCTGCTAAGGCATATACACTTAAAAGTCCAACCATAAGCATATCTATAAGGATCTGAAGAATATCTACAAGATGTTTCAGAGCCGCTGGCCAAGCAAGAGAAAAAACAGTTTTTGTATCGTTTGATATTAATTTTGAAAAAATTGTGCAACCTTTTGCATCTCTTCTATGAGCGCATCTTTTTTTGCAAACTCTAAAACGATGCGCTCTTTTTCTTCTGCCTTTGGAGGGGTCAGATCAAAAACCAAAATATAGGCTATGATCTCGACTTTATCCCCATAAAGGTCTACCCACTCCAAGCTCATCTCAGCACGTTCGCCTTGCATAGAAACAATAACCGCAGGGTAAAGGCGAGTAAGCTTACTAAGATCCACATCTCCTTGAGCTGTTGTGTAAAAACTCATTTGCCCTCCTCTGTGTGTAAACTTTTATTCATCTGCCCTTTTTGCATCTTTAAAAATGCTAAAAATCCAAAAGTGACTCCAAAAAAGATAAAGATCATCCCAAGCCAATCATCTCTTTGAAATGCCATAACGATCCAGCAAAGATCTGCAAAAAGATAAGCTATTACTGCTTGGTAGATCTTGCCTTTAAATGTCAAATATGCTCCAACATTTAATAGCACTCCCCCTATAACAGCAAATGAAATCATCTCAGACCTCCTGAAGTTTTTTACTTGCATTGATCCAGTAAAAATACAAAGCTGCAAAAAGAAAGCCACTTCCTAGAAAAATTGCTGTAAACTCAACTGAAAACCCTTGTTTTGCAAAAAAACCGATACTCAAAGAGGTAAATGTTGCAGCTAAGAGAAAAACCATATCATTATAAGCAACAATTCTGCCATAATATTTCTCTTCAATGTTTTTTTGCAATAGAGTGTATGTGTAAGACCAAAGTGTTGTTGTAAAAAAACCAACAAAAAAACTAAGTACTAAAGAGAGGTAAAAGTTTTTCATCACCAAAGCCCAAAGTAAAATTGCAAAAGCTTGTCCTATAAAAAGATATACAAGACGTTTATTATTTACCCAGTTTCCTAAAATCATAGGACCAAAAACAAGTCCGAGTGCACGTGAAGCATTTAAAAACCCTAAAGCAAGAGAGACAGCGATGATAGAAGCGTAGTACTGATCTACCATCAGTGCGATAAGGGCATCAAAGGTGGTCAAACCGACAAAAGCATGTACAAGAATAAGGTGCAAAGCAAGAGGATGTCGTTTTAAATACCTAAAAGTATCACGCATCATCTCTAAAATACCCTCTTGACTTTGTTGCAGCTTTAAGTTCAACTCTACACCATATAAGAGGAACAAACTCAGTACAAAAAGAGCAGCATCTAATAAAAAAGCGATATAAACACCTACTGCATATACAACAAAACCACTCACCGCCATACCTAATGTATAGGAAAAAGACCAGATAATAGAGTGGATCTCATTGGCTTTTTGAAGATGATTTGGAGGTAATATTCTTGGTAATAAAGACATCTCAGCAGTAAAATAAAAACTTGCAGCTGCCATACGTACAAAGATCAGTACAAATAAAAACCAGATATCATGCAGTGTTGCAATACTGAGCAAGCAAAGCGTAGCTATCACCTCGAGTCCAAGCAAAAAGAGCATCAGTTTTTTTGGCTGAATCCTATCAATAATCGTCCCAGAAAAAGGAGCCTGGACTATACCTGCTACAAAGTGCATTGCAGCTGTTAATGAGATAATGACTGCTGAGACCTCTAATTGAATAAGTAAGGTATAGATAGCAACATTACTAAACCAAGCCCCAAAATAAGAGATAAGTTGAATAAGTGAAAGCCTTGCAAGTACAGGTTCTTGGCGTAATAAAGAGAGATATTGATTCATAAATGCAAGAGTAGCATAAATTTCTAAAGTTTTTCACAGAAAAAAAACTTTTCATTGAAAAATTAAATTATTTTTTTCGCATGCCGATACTAGTTGAATGAATACTATTCTTAAATAGATAGAAGGAGAACGTCATGGATGGCATAGCAAATGTTGCAAGACAGCAGCAATCCCAAATGAACGTGGCTGAAAATAGTGAAAAAGTTGCACAGACTCAAAAGGTTGATGTCGTAAAAGAGATGCAAAAAGAGGGAACAGAGATCAAAAAGATCAACTCTGAACAAGATGTACAAGATCTTGTTGATAAACTCAACAAAGCACTGAACCCTTTTAATACCAGCATTAAATTTGGGGTTGATTCACAAGATGTATTTTATGTCTCAGTTATTGAATCGCAAACACAAAAAATGTTACGAAGATACCCTGCAGAAGAAGCAGCAGGTTTTTTACCCAAAATGCAAGAGGTTACAGGGATCTTATTTGATTCAAAAGGGTAAAGCTTATCCTTTTGGACTACTCTTTTAATCTTTCATTCTCCCGCAAAACCCACTAAAATCCACAACATCTTTTTTATAACCATTGTTTAATCTCTTTTATAGTAAAATCGCGGCAATTATTTTGCATTACGAAAAGGGTTTTTAATGAAAAAAGATGTTAAAAAAGTAGTACTAGCTTACTCTGGCGGACTTGATACAAGTGTTATTTTAAAATGGCTTCAAGATGAATATAGCTGCGAAGTTGTTACGTTTACAGCTGATCTTGGACAGGGTGAAGAGGTTGAACCCGCTCGTGAAAAAGCTCTCTCTTTAGGGATTAAACCTGAAAATATTTTTATCGAAGATCTACGTGAAGAGTTTGTAAAAGATTACGTCTTCCCAATGTTTCGTGCTAACGCAATTTATGAGGGAGAGTACCTTCTTGGAACTTCTATTGCAAGACCTTTAATTGCAAAAAGGCAAGCAGAGATCGCAAAACAAACTGGTGCAGATGCAGTAAGTCATGGAGCTACGGGTAAAGGAAATGATCAAGTACGTTTTGAGATGGGCTACCTTGGACAAGACTCAACTTTAACTATTATTGCTCCATGGAGAGAGTGGGATCTTAACTCACGTGAAAAGCTTTTAGCTTATGCAGCAGATCATGGTATTAAAATTGAGAAAAAAGGGAAAAAATCACCTTATTCTATGGATGCAAACCTTTTACATATTTCGTATGAGGGAGGTCTTTTAGAAGATCCAAATGCTGAACCAGAAGAGAGCATGTGGCTTTGGAGTGTAAGTCCTGAAGATGCACCGGATGCAGCTGAATATATCACTATCTCTTATAAAAATGGAGATCCTGTTGCCCTCAATGGTGAGGAGTTAAGCCCTGCAACTATGTTAGCTACACTGAACCAACTTGGTGGAAAACATGGAATCGGTCGTATCGATATTGTAGAAAATCGTTTTGTTGGAATGAAAAGTAGAGGTTGTTATGAAACACCAGGTGGGACTATCATGCTTAAAGCACACCGTGCAATCGAGTCTATCACACTTGATCGTGAAGAAGCACACTTAAAAGATGAGCTTATGCCACGTTATGCAAAACTTATCTACAACGGTTTTTGGTTTGCACCTGAACGTGAAATGCTTCAAGCAGCAATCGATAAAACACAAGAAAATGTAGAGGGAACAGTTCGCCTAAAACTTTATAAAGGAAGCATAGCAGTTGTTGGTCGTGAATCAGAAAAATCACTTTTCAACCCTGAATATTGTACTTTTGAAGAAGATGAAGTATATGATCAAAAAGATGCAGCAGGCTTCATTAAGCTTAATGCTTTACGTTTCATTATCGAGGGAAAAGCAAGAAGATAGTTAAAAAAGGGATTGAGCTATGAGTATAATTAAAATAGATATGAACTCCGAGGAGTTTCAAAGTGAACTAGAAAAAACAATCAAGTTTACTGATAAAGTTGTCAAACAGTTTGGTTGGGAATATAATCCACAAAAAGAGATCAATGAAGGGGTACAACTAGGGCTTGCTCGTAACAAGCTTATGTATAACAAACGTTTTTGCCCATGTTTTATGGTAGAGGTAGTAGATGAAAAACCTCGCAGCGTTGAAGATAGAATCTGCCCTTGTAAACCAGCGCTAGAAGAGGAGATACCTAAAGATGGTGTATGCCACTGTCAGATCTTTTGTACACCTGAATATGCAGCAAACAAACGTGTTGAACTTGGAATGGAAGAGGTTGTACATCAACACTCTCGCGGACTTACAAAAGAGGAGTGTGAAGTTCTTATTGCACAAAAAGAACTTGATGGTGATGAACTTGTAGCTCTTTTAGAAGCAAGAGAACTTGGTATGGTAAGTTTCAAACTTGTAGATGTTCGTGAGCATATGGAATGGCAAATGGGACATATAAAAGGTGCTGATAAACTTGTGCCGACAAGTAGCTTTTTTCAAACACTTGATGAGGCACAACTCGATAAAGATGAAAATGTTGTACTCTACTGTCATGTAGGAAGTAGAAGTGCACACTGTGCAAGGATCTTAGCTGATATGGGTTACACAAAAATTGGGAACCTAACACACGGTATAGTTTCATACGGTGGTACAATAGAAAGATAAAAAAGGATTAGAATTTATGAAAGTTTTACTAATAAAAGATGTAAAAAGCTTAGGAAAAGCGGGTGAAGTAAAAGAGGTAAAAGATGGTTATGGCAAAAACTTTCTTATAGGAAAAGGTTTTGCTAAACCAGCAAGCTCTGAAGTACTTGAAGAACATGCAAAAGAGCAACTAGAAAAAGAAAAAGCACTTGCACAAGAGATAGCTGAACTTAAAGTTCTTGCTCAAAAACTTGATAAATGTGAAATTGTTATAACAAAAAAAATGGGTGATAATGGACATCTTTTTGGTTCTATCACGAAAGATGAAGTAGCTCATGCCCTTTTAGAACAACACAATATAGAAATTGATAAAAAACATATCAACGAAAAACTCAACATTAAAACTGTTGGTGAACACAACCTTGATTTTAAACTCGGACATGGACTTCATGCAACATTGCATGTAGATGTTGTAGGTGAATAATGTTTGACGCAACTACCATACTCGCTTATAAAGGAAAGAATAAAGCTGTTATAGGCGGCGATGGACAAGTAACCTTTGGTGACTCTGTTTTAAAAGGCAATGCTACAAAGATCCGTTCTCTTTATAAGGGAAAGATTCTTGCGGGTTTTGCAGGAAGTACTGCCGATGCTTTTAACTTATTTGAGATGTTTGAGGGTTACCTTGAAGATAAAAAAGGAGATCTGCTTAAATCTGTTATAGAGTTTTCTAAAGCATGGCGAAAAGACAAGGTATTACGCCGTCTTGAAGCGATGATGATTGTCCTTAATCAAGAACATATTTTTATCCTTACTGGAAATGGTGATGTTGTAGAACCAGAAGATGGAGAGATAGCTTCTATCGGAAGTGGTGGAAACTTTGCCATCTCTGCTGCACGCGCGCTGAAAAAACATGCAGATCTTGATGAAGAGGAACTTGTGCGTGAATCTTTAAGCGTAGCTGCTGATCTGTGTATCTATACTAACCACAATATCAAAACCCTTACTTTAGAGGATAATGCCTAATGGATATGACACCTAAAGAGATTGTTAGCTATCTTGACGATTTTATTATTTCACAAAAAGATGCAAAAAAAACAATAGCGTTAGCACTCCGTACTCGTTACAGACGTATGCAACTTTCACAGGAACTTCAAGCTGAGATCAAACCAAAAAATATCCTTATGATCGGTTCAACAGGTGTGGGAAAAACAGAGATCTCACGAAGACTTGCAAAAATGATGGGCGTTCCTTTTATCAAAGTGGAAGCCAGTAAATATACAGAGGTTGGTTTTGTTGGACGTGATGTTGAATCAATGGTAAGAGACCTCGTTGTTGCTTCTATTGAGATTATCAAAACAGAGAAACAAGAAGAGCATAAAGAGAAGATAGAGAATTATGTTCTCAATAAAATTGTTGAAAAACTTCTTCCCCCTCTTCCTTCAAGTGTAAGCCAGAGTAAGCAAGATGATTACCAAAGACTTTTAGAAGCGATGGAGAAGCGTGTTTTAGATGGTGAGATGGATGATAAGATCATAGAACTTGAACTTGAAGCGAACAATGTAGAGTTCAACGATACAAACCTTCCACCAGAGATGGCAAAAGTGCAAGAGAGTTTTTCTCAGATCTTTGCAACAATGAATAAAAAAAGCAACAAAAAAGAGCTAAGTGTAGCTGATGCCAAAGAGCTTCTCAAGCTTGAAGCAAGTAATAAGCTGCTTGATATGAGTAATATTAATACTCTTGCTCTTAAACGTGCTGAACAAGGTGGTATTATCTTTTTAGATGAGATCGATAAGATTGCACTAAGTTCAAATACACAAGGACGTAATGACCCTAGTAAAGAAGGAGTACAAAGAGATCTTCTTCCAATAGTAGAAGGTAGCAGTGTCACTACAAAATATGGTGTTATTAATACAGATCATATCTTGTTTATTGCAGCAGGTGCATTTCATGTGAGTAAGCCAAGTGATCTTATTCCTGAACTTCAAGGAAGATTTCCACTTCGCGTTGAACTAGAATCATTAACCGAAGAAACACTTTACCAGATCCTTACACAAACTCAAAACTCTTTACTCAAACAATACCAAGCACTTCTTGATGTAGAGGGGATGAAGCTTATTTTTGAAGATGATGCGATCCGTGCCATAGCCAAACTTTCTCATCGTGCGAATGAACTTACTGAAGATATTGGGGCACGTCGTCTTCATACTGTTTTAGAAAAGATCCTTGAAGATGTTAGTTTTGATGCTGATCAATATAAAGATCAAGAGTTCAGAATAACAAAAGAGTTAGTACATGAGAAACTTGATCTTGTTGTAGAAGATGATGATCTCTCACGTTATATATTATAGGAAAAATAGATGGGTGAACAAGTGAACACAAAATCAGGTTTTGTAGCTCTTATAGGGCGTCCAAATGCAGGTAAAAGCACTTTAATGAACTCTCTTTTAGGTGAAAAGATCGCTATGGTCAGCCAAAAAGCAAATGCTACAAGAAAGCGTTCTAATGCCATTATTATGCATAAAGATGATCAAATAATTTTTGTTGACACTCCTGGTTTACATGAAAAAGAGAAAGTACTGAACCAATTTATGCTTGATGAAGCACTCAAAGCGATGGGTGACTGTGACTTAATCGTATATTTGGCTCCAGTCACTGATAGTATAGAAAACTACGAAAAGTTTTTAAAGCTCAACAACAACAAAGTTCCTCATATTATTGCTCTTAGCAAAATTGATCAGGTATCGCAAGAAAAACTACTTAAAAAGATCAATGCTTACAATAATTTTGCCCAACATTTTGAAGCACTCATTCCAGTAGCTATACCAAGAAAAGTTGGACACGAAGACCTTTTAAGTACTATTTGTTCTTTACTTCCACACTCCCCTTACCTTTATGATCCAGAGGATCTTACAAGTGAACTTGTACGTGATATCTATGCTGGTTTTATCCGAGAAGCTATTTTTGAAAATATTAGTGATGAGATCCCTTATGAATCAGATGTTTTAATCGATAAAATAGAGGAAAAAAATCATATTGACAATATCTATGCTACGATTATTATCGAAAAAGATTCCCAAAAAGGGATCATTATAGGTCGTGGCGGAGAAGCGATAAAACGTATCGGCAAGTATGCCCGTGAAAAAATAGAAACTCTTAGTGGGAAAAAAGCCTACTTAAACTTACAAGTAAGTGTAAAAAAAGGTTGGAGTAAAGATAAAGCATTTTTAGAAGAGATCGGGTATAAAAATGGCTAAGATACAAGTCATAAAAATCTCTCTAGCATTTCTTCTAGGTTTGTCTTTTAGCTCCTTATACGCTGATACTCTCCTTACAAAATATAGACTTCATGGAATCGATTCTATACAAAAAGACCTTGACGCAGCGCTTATTAAAAAAGAGTATTGGGATACGTATCTAAAAAATATAGATACTCGTTTTGGATATATAGAATCTTATAACTCTGTTCTTACATGCAATAAAGAGAAAAATACTCTCAATCTCTATACACAAGACCAAAATAAAAGTTTTATATTTCAAAAAGAGTATAGTGCTTTTACAGGAAAAGTAAAAGGTGACAAAGAAAAAGAGGGAGACTTAAAAACACCTTTAGGTGTCTATACACTGACACAAAGAATAGAAAAACTCGACTCTTTTTATGGACCTTTAGCTCTTGTAACATCTTATCCTAACTTATATGATACCTATAGAGGTAAGAATGGACATGGTATATGGATCCATGGGCTTCCTATCGAACAAGAAAGAGATGACTACACTAAAGGTTGTATAGCTATTAATAACGAACATATTGAATGTTTGAACCGTCGTATTAATATCCAAGATACACTCTTAATCATTAACCAAACTGAAGTGAAACAGAATATCTCTAAAGAGATCCTTGCACAACTTTTATCATCTCTTTACAAATGGCGCTATGCTTGGATTTATAATGATCTTCAAAGCTATTTAGATTTTTATTCTCCTAAATTTGTGCGCTTTGATCATATGGACTATGAAGGTTTTATAAAATACAAAACACGTATTTTCAATAAAGACGAAGAGAAGACAATTCATTTTTCTAACCTTAATATACTTCCTTATCCAAATACAGCAAATGTATATCAGATCACTTTTGATGAAGAGTATAAATCTTCAAGTTTTACATTTCAAGGAGATAAAGCACTCATTGTTGAGCTTAATGAATCTGACAGCTTTAAGATCCTAACTGAAAAATAGAGAAACCCTCACAATAACTGAGTCCAAAAACCTAGTTCTGTTATTTGCTTATAGCAATTTTAATTAAGCCAAAAACTCTTATAAAACCAATAAAATCCTACAAAAACATCAAAAGAGCATGAAATACAATCAATATATAACAATATTTCTCTAAAACATAAGAATATAAAAAATTATTTAAGCTATATTCCGATAAAATCGGCTTAGAACAACTTTATCTTTTCACGTCCGTTAGGAAGTGTTAGAAAGGTTTCTAAAAAATTATTTCATTTATATTGAAATAGGTTCATTACACAATTTTGTCATTAAAATTTCGATATTGCAAAAGTTTTATTTGTAACAAGTAAATAAATAACAAACTTTTTTAATAAAACTTTAGAAATTTTTGTAAATGACGATTTTGAGTTTGTACTAAATTTAATTTGTACTAACGTTATTAAGTTAACAATAGATACAAATGTAAATAAAATTAAGATTCAACTTGATAAAATGTAGAAGTATCAAATTGAGTTTTAAACAAAGAAGACAAATTTTGTTCCATACATCAATGGTTCATTTGAGATAGGATTATAACGAATGAGTAAAATATCAGAGCACTCTTTTTCAAGTGTATTATCGGTTAATCCATATAAAGAAACTTATTTAAGTGGTATATCAAGTTTCTTAAGTGAGGCAACCTCCCCTGAATACAAAAAAGATCAGTATACTATTGCTTACTTAAATTCACAAGAATTTATTACTGCACAAGTAGCAATTACTAAAAATATACCTGAAGAAGATTTATATGATGCAGTTTATAACAAAGTTTATGACGAACTTGGCTTAGATCAAGCGGTTGAGTATCAAGTTCAATTTATTGAACTTTTTAACAACTTAGATGAAGACAATAGAACGTTTCACGTTTTCATTGTTGACCCACTAACAGTAACTGAAACCTATCAACCAGTAGTTGAAAAGATCAAATATATTGACACAATTATTCCAACACCACTTCTGATTAAATCTCTTTACTCAAAAGAAATTATTGAGTCAAGTGGTGTTCACTGTTTCATATACTTTCAAGAGAACGACACCTTTGTAACAATATATAATGAAAAAGAATTTGTTTACACAAAATCTATAAAATATTCATTTTTAAATATGCATGAACGATTTTGTGAACTCTATGGAGAGCGTGTTGAGTACGAAGATTTCTTATATTTTATGCAGCATGAAAACCTCAAAGATACCACTAGTAACTACAAAGAGTATGTACTCAAACTCTATAAAGAGATCTTTTCTAATATCAACGACATTATAACTTATGTTAAAAGAGCTTTTGAAGTTGATAAGATAGAACATATTTATATAGGTTCGCAACTTGCTACACTCACAAAACTAGATGAGATGGCAGAAGTTGAATTAGGTCTAAAATGTAGTGACTTTAACTTTAACTATGGTTATGAAAGTAATGATACCTATATAGATCAATTGCATGCCCTTATGCATATATATGCATCTCTCGATCAGGATCAAAAATATCAATGTAATTTTACAAACTATCATCGACCACCTAAATTCACACAAAGAGAAAGCGGTAAACTCATCATGCTTACTGCTGCATCTTTTGTTATTGCTTTCATTTATCCAGTTATTTACTGGTCACTTGCATATGCACAATCCTTACAATATAATATATTAGAAGATGATTATGCACAATTACATAATGAACGAACAACTAGAGAAGCTACTGTAAAAAATAAAGAAGCTGAAAAAGAAAAATTTCAAGCTCTTTTAGATACTGAAAATAAAGAATACGATGAGAAAAAAGCAACTTTAATTAAAATTCATGATGTAAAAGTAAATTACCCAATGAAAGCAAAATTATTAGAAATGTTTCTTTCAGATCTAAATAAATATGATGTAAATGTTGAAGCATTAGCATACTATGATTATGAAGATGATATCCCTCAGAAAAAAGAAGATCATGAAGATAAACAAAAAAAGAATCAGAAAAATAAATCAAAATTAAAAGAAGAGGTTTTAGTTGATAAAGCTAATCAAGAGAAACTAAAAACATTTGTTTTTTCTTTAGTTGCATCTAGTGATAAAAATATTACTAATCTCTTAGAGTTTTATACAAAAAAATATGAGACACAATATAAATTTTCTTTAGAGGAAATTGTTTATGAAAAAGACTCTAAAAAATATTTTGGGGAATTAAAGGTAAAAATATTATGAAAACAAATCTTGAAGACTATTTACATCAAATAGATCATACATTTAGTGAGAAATCGCAAAAAGATATTATTATGATTTATGTCATGATATTTGCTGCAATTCTTGCATTCTCTTATCTTCTATTTTGGGATACATCCTACCAACAATTTGAAGATAATAATAAAAAAATCACAGAGATTCAAAAAAAGATTCAAGATGATGAAATTTATTTACAAACACATCCAGAATCAATGATTGCAGAATTGGAGAAACAAATTCAGAAAATTGAAACTGAAATGTTAGTGATGAAAGACAATAATGCTTATATAAAAAATAAAATAGAAACAATTTCTTCACTGATTTATGATGAACGAGCATGGGGAGAGTACTTACATTCTATCTCTAAAAATGCAAAAACATATAATATCAAAATTCATAAATTTATAAATACATATGCTCTTAATAATCAGTCATTTGGACATATTTTAAATATTGAAGTTACTAGTTATGGAAACTTCAATAACACTATGAAGTTTTTAAATTCATTAGAAAAAAGTGACCTTGTGGTTGATATACATGCCTTAAATGTTAAAGCTCAAAATAATCTTGATACGGATTTAAAAATTTCAGTTTGGGGGATTACATACTAATGAAAACACTATTTTTAAGTAGTATACTACTCTTAACAACCTCTTATGCTAATGAATTAAAGAGTGAGCTAAACTGGGTAGATCAACAAGTTCAAGCTATAAAACCTCCAAGAGAAGGTATTAATAATTCTAAATTATCAGTACTTTCTACACCATTTATTTTTTTAGAAAAAAATAAAATAAAAGATAAAGAAGATGATAAAAATACAAAAAAAACAGACTTTATACCAAAAAACTCTTCTATTGTTTCTGTTTCTACATCAAAAGAAATAAATAAAATTGAAGAGAAAAAGCTTCAAGTAGATGCAATTATTAATAAGTCAATACTTATAAACGGAAAATGGTATAAAACAAATGACAAGGTGAATGGGTATACTATCAGAAACATTGGTTACAATAGTACAACACTTGTTCGTAATGGAAAAGAACTAGTACTTACTACTAGTTTTAAAAATTCAAATATTAAATTCATTAATAAATAGGGATTCACAATGAAATTAAAAAGAACTGTTTGCAGTGCAATAACTGCTTTAATGTTATCAACAAGTGGATATGCAGATTGTGCATATGAACTTTTTAGTATCACTTCTAATAAAGAGACAAAAATTATTGACTTTGTTGAACAATTAAGTGATCAATGTGAGTATAGTATTATAATTACTGATTCTAATGCACAAGAGTTTTTAGAGAGCAAGCTCAATAAAACACATTTTAAAAATCTGACTATTAATGAGGTTTTAGATATTGTTTTAGGTGAAAACAACCTCTCTTACTCATTAGAAAACAATATCTTAAAAATCTCTTATTTGACTACAAGAGTTTTTGGAATTGATTATATCCTATCACAAAGAAAAGGTTCTGGAAGCACTGATATAACACTCACCTCCTCATCAGGACAAGAGATGCAAAGTGATATGACACAAATGATGACAGGTACATCTTCAGGTGAAGGTGATGATAACAGTATGATGGATCAAATGGCTGCTGCAATGCTTCCATCTAGTTCAAAGTCTGGGATAAAAATTGAAACTAATGACGAAGTAGTTTTTTGGAATGAACTTGATTTAGAATTTCAAAGAGTATTAAATCGCCCAGAAGACAACTATGAAGCCCAAGCTCCTATAATTAATAAAAATGCAGGTTTAGTTACAGTAACAGCAACAAATAAACAAATGAAACGTTTTGAGTCTTATTTAAATAAACTTCAAAATAAAGTACAACTCCAAGTGCTTATTGATGTACAACTCCTTGCTGTTACAATGTCTGATGCAAAAAGTACAGGTATTGACTGGAAACAACTCTATGCATTGCAAAATGTAAGTTTAGGCATTGACAATATTAAAGCAAAAAATGTAACTGAATTTGAAGATGGTTCTATTACAGAGGGTGCTTATAATATGGCTCAAGACACTTTTAGATTTTTCCAAATTAAAGGCACTGCAGATCTCCAAGAGGTAGTCAAATTCTTAAAAACACAAGGAGATGTAAATTCTATCTCCAACCCTAAAGTTTTGACACTTAATAACCAACCTGCACTTATTACAGCAGGAACTGAATATTTTTATAAAATTGAACAATCTATTCAACAACAAGGTACAGGAGGTGGTGTTGCTGCAACTTCGCAGAATGAAGAAATAAAATCAGTTTTTGCTGGTGTTCTTCTTTCTATAACCCCTGAAATAGCTGACGACAATACAATTACTTTAATTATTAACCCTTCTCTTTCTGAAACCACAAGAGACCTTGCTCAAGATGATGCTGAAAATAGAACAATGCCACCTGATTTAAATAGAAGACAACTTTCTTCGGTTGTTACTGTAAAAGACGGTAATAGAATTATTTTAGGTGGTTTAATTAATACAAAAAACACGCAAGAAAAAAGTCAGGTGCCTCTTTTAGGAAGTATTCCTGGTTTAAGTTATCTCTTTAGCTATGAAGAAACAATTAAACAGACAGAAGAACTAGTGATTGTAATTGAACCACATATTATTCGTAAAGAGAATAATAAACTTTCACTTTCTGACTTAGGTTATGAAGGCTTATCAAACTCTATTCTAGAAAAACAAGACTCTTCAAAGGAAGAAGTTAAGGAAAATGGGGAAAATGAAATCTAGTATTTTCCTCAGTTCTAAAGATGCTTTTCTTGATACAGTAGATGCAAAAAATTATATACAACTTGATAGAGTTTCTAGTATATACCAGTCACTTAAGGACTCTGTAAAGAAACCTTTAAAGATGATCTTACTTTATGGAAAACCAGGTACGGGGAAGAGTATGTTTTTAACAAAACTTTATCATGATCTTTCCCCTCTACAAAAGATTTATCTTTATCAAACTCCTATTCTTGATGAAGGTGAATTTTATAAAACATTGGCACAAGATATTTTTGATGTACATTACAAAGGGGAACTAAATTTTACTCAATTTATGGCAATTGTAGATAAAAATCTTACTGATGATGAAATTCCTCTTGTTCTACTAGATGAAGCACAACTCTATTCAGATCCTTTAATGGAGAAGATTCGCTTACTTTCAGATACAAGAAAAGTAAAATTTGTTGTTACATTGCATAAAACTGAAAAAGAAGATCTCTTGGCCAAAGAGCATTTTCAAACTCGTATATGGGAAACAATAGAACTTGAAAACTCAACCGCAATAGAATTAAAAATATATATACAAAAAAAACTGCTTAAAGCAAATTGCTTTGATAGTGCAAATATGTTTCAAGACAAAAATACATCACTTATATATAAACTTACACAAGGAAATTATAGAGATACAAATAAACTTCTTTATACTCTTTTTGATATATATGATTGGTATTATCATAATAATCCATCAAAGATTAATACAAATTCTGTTTCAAATAAAATAATTGAGATGTCTGCAATTCATACAGGTTTACTTAATGCTTAATGTATATGAACTTGAAAAACGATGGCAAAATTATAAGCTAAAATATTTGTTACCACGAATTATCTTTAGTTCTTTAGCTCTTTTATTTTTATCTATTATGATAGTTTTATATATTTTTTCTGAAGATGAAGAGATAAATTCAATTCAATCAACAAAGGACAATAATATATCTCCTAAACAAAACATGTCGTCTATCTCTAACAAAAATGCTCCAGCTATTTCTACAAATATAGAAGTAGACCAAAACACTTATAAGTCACATAAAGTCAAGAAAGATAATTCTCTTGAAAAAAAACAAATGGAATTCCAAGAAAACAAAAAAAATAAAAAAATTCTTCTTCAACCTTCAGTAGAGTTCATGAAAACAATGAACAAAGATGTAGTACCTTATTACACGCAGAATAATGACAATACAACAGTAACTTCTAAGGAATATCAAGAAGAAACTTCAGTAATTACAAATAATGTTCAAACATCTACATTGGAAGTTCAAAAAGAAGATAAAGAAAGTTCTATCAATATAAAGAAAGGAACAACGCAAAATGATATTGAACATGTCTTGCAACGTTTCAAAAAAAACAACAATCCTGCACTCAGTCTTTTTGTCGCTAAAAAATATTATGATTTGGGAGATTATCATAACGCTTATAATTACGCTTTAATTACAAATGAAATTAGTAACGACATTGAGGAAAGTTGGATTATTTTTGCTAAGTCTTTAGTAAAACTTGGCCAAAAACAAAAAGCAATAAATACACTCAAGCAATACTTACAATATTCACAATCAAGTAAAGCAAATCTACTTTTAGACAATATATTATCAGGAAAATTTCAATGAAAATACTTCTTTTATTCTTTTTTTTAATTGTATCACTTTATGCTGATCTAAAACAAGAGATGTATTATCTTTATCAAAATAAAAAATTTGAAGAGGTTTGTAATCAAGGTTTTGAGCATTTCAACACATATAGAGATGATGAAGAATTTGTTTCACTTTATGCATTTGGTTGCCTTCATTCAGATTATATTGATAGGCTTTCTATTCCTATAGCAATGTTAAAATTTTCAAAAGAATCGCGTGCAAACTCTGCATATTTCTCAATTATTTTTATGCAAAAAAAACTTTTATTACATGCACTCATTGATCATTATCCTCTCTATAGCCTTGATCTTCCAACAACTGATTATGTTCTTTCTAAGGTCTTTGACCTTTATGCTGCTTTAGGGGAGCATGAAGCAAGAGCTTTTTACCTTTTTGATGATCCCAATGATTCAAAGTTAAGTTATAAACTTTATCTTGAAAAAGATGATAAACTAAGTAAAATTATAATTGAAGAATATTATGATGCTATAAGTATTAAGCGTCATGTATATTGGTAGGAAAAAAAATGGATAGAATAACGACAGACTTAATTGCAAATGGTTCAATAATGAAGGGTCAAGTTGACCGACTCTTAAATAAAGGAATTGATCCAAACTTAGTGCTTCGAGATATCACTTTGTCTGGTTTCATGACTATGGATAGATTGGTTCGCTATATTGTAGAACAAATCCGTGAGGGAAGATATGAACTCTCTATTATTAATAATTACGATTATATTCATGAGAATATAGTTTTACAAAAACTAGCAAGTGAGCTTGATCTTTTATTTATTGATTTAGATTCACAAGATATGGATTACAAGCTCACCCAGAAAATACCTTTAGTACAACTAAAAAAACACACTGCTTTGCCAGTCTTAGAAGATGATATGAGTGTTACAGTAGCCTTTAGCGATCCTCTAAATATTGAAGCGCATGAAGCTATACAAAGACTTTTTCCTCGAAAAATTTTAAAAGTTGCCGTTGCAACCACGAAACAGATCAATGCTTATCTTTATAAGGTTGAACTTAAAGATAGTGTTAAAGGTCTTGTTAAAAAAATTCGTGATGAACTTAATTCTATTAATAATATTGAAGATCAGCAAGAAGCTTCTTCAATTTTATTATTGATTGATGTTGTTTTAAAATCGTGTATAAATGGACGAGCAAGTGATATTCATATTGAGCCAACTGAGAAAAACTGTGTTGTACGTGGACGTGTTGATGGAAAACTCCAAGAGATGTTTATCTTTGAAAAAGATATCTACCCACCTCTTGCTTCACGCCTTAAACTTTTGGCAAACTTAGATATTGCAGAAAAAAGAAAGCCTCAAGATGGCCGTTTTTCAACATCTGTTGGTGCAAGAGAATATGATTTTCGTATCTCAACGCTACCTATTCTATATGGTGAATCTATTGTTATGCGTGTACTTGATAAACAAAAAGCTTTAGTAAAACTTGAAGATGCTGGAATGGATCAGCTCAGTTATCAAAAGCTTATTAAAGGCTTAGCTGCTCCTTATGGAATTATTCTTGTCACAGGTCCAACAGGAAGTGGTAAAACTACAACTCTTTATGGTGCTCTTAATGAACTTAGAAATGTAGAAGATAAAGTTATTACAGTAGAAGACCCTGTTGAGTACAGAATGAATCTTATTCAACAAGTTCAAGTAAACCCTAAAGTTGGTCTTAGTTTTGCAGATGCTCTCCGCTCTATTTTACGTCAGGATCCAGATAAAATTATGATTGGGGAGATTCGTGATCATGAAACACTTGAAATTGCAATTAAAGCCGCTCTAACTGGACACTTAGTTATCTCTACTCTCCATACAAATGATGCTATAAGTGCTATTCCCCGTATGGTAGATATGGGTATTGAGAACTATCTTATTAGTGGTGCTCTTGTAGCTGTACAAGCACAAAGACTTGTAAGAAAAATTTGTTCTCATTGTAAAGTTGAAGAACAAATCCCTGCCTCTTTAGTTGAAGAGATAGAACAGTTTCTTCCAGAAAATGCAAAATTTTATACAGGAAGTGGTTGTAAAGAGTGTAATGAAACAGGCTTTATGGGTCGGGAGATGATTTGTGAAGTTTTAACCATCTCTGAAGATCTTTCTTCCCTTATCGCAAAAGGTGCATCTAAAGAGATGATTTTAGAACAAGCCCTTAAGGAAGGTTTTGTTAATATCTTTAGAAATGGTATTCAAAAAGCTCTTGATGGAGTAACAAGTATTCAAGAAATTTTAAAGGTGGCAAAATAAATGAAATACTATATTGCGACAGTACTATCAAAAGGAAAAAAAGTTGAAGTACCTCTTTATGCAAGAGATCGTAAAGAGGCAAATGATTATGCAAAACTGAAACATGCAGGTATTCTTATTAAAGTTGTTGAAGCACAAGAACCTTTAGACGCACAATTTAAACGCTTTAAAAATAATTTGATGCAAAATGTAAAAAAAAGAAAATTAAAGCCAGATGCTCTTATTGCTGCTATTAGACAGTTAGCAGTAATGACAAATGCGGGTATCTCTATTCACGATTCACTCAATGAAATAGCATATGCTACTGATGATGAAAACTTAAAATATGTTTTTGGTAAACTTGCAGACGATATCAATTCAGGACATTCTCTGTCCCATTCAATGGAAAACTTTCGTTTTGAATTAGGAAACTTAACTATTGCTATGGTTCAACTTGGAGAAAAAACTGGTAATATAGATGAAGCATTATATTCTCTTGCTAATATGCTTGAAGAGATACGGTCCAATGTTATAAAATTTAAAAAAGCAATGGCATATCCAAGAAATGTTATGATAGCAATGGCTATTGCTTTTACTGTTTTAATCTCTTATGTTGTACCTCAGTTTAAAAGTATATTTGAAGAATTAGGAGCAGAACTTCCTTTACCTACACAGATATTATTAACATTGGAACATCTCTTTAATAATTATGGACCTTATGTTTTAGCAGTTCTTTTTATCTCTTTTATGACATTCAAATATATGATAAATACATCTACTCATTTTCGTTTTGGATGGCATAAATTTCTTTTAAAAGTCTATCTTATTAAAGGACTAATTATGTATTCTACCCTTAGTCGTTTTACTCTTGTATTTTCTGAACTAATTCGTGCTGGTATTCCAATAGCAGAAGCTTTAGATACATCAATTTCAATGATTGACAATCTACCTTTAAAATATAAACTCCTATCTGTTAGAGGAGCAGTTGAAAAAGGGAATCCTCTTAATAAAGGACTTGAAGAAACTGGACTATTTGAGAATATGATTCTTCAGATGATATCAGCAGGTGAAGATAGTGGTACCTTAGACGCTATGATTAGTAAAGTTGCAGAATACTATAAAATGCGTTTTGATAAAATTATCGATGGTCTTTCAGAAGCGATTGAACCTATTATGTTACTGATAATTGCTTGTATGGTAATTTTACTTGCACTTGGTATTTTCTTACCTATGTGGGAAATGGGAAGTGCAGTTAAAGGGAGATAAAAATAGATTTTATATTTTTAAGAAGCAGCTTAATATCTGCTTCTACCCCCTCAATTATAAATAAAACATTTTCCTCAAATTTTTTTTCTATAATCTTAATCTTATATTGTTCACATTCATACTCTACTAAACGAATATTAGCATACTCAAAGATAATCTCTTTGGTAATTTTCTTTTTATACTCTAAAAGTTCTGCTTCTTCTAGAACGAAGTTTACGCTATCGCTATAAGCTCTTACAAGTCCTCCTGTACCTAACTTTGTACCACCAAAATAGCGCACAACTATTACAGCACTTTCTATCATTTCAGCACCCTGCAGTACCATAAGAGATGGTTTGCCTGAGGTCCCTTTTGGCTCACCATCATCACTTGAGTGTTCCACAATTTGATCAAACTCATTTAGATACCGATAGGCTGTTACGAAATGCCTAGCTTTTGGATGCTCACTCTTGAGTCTTTGAAGTGTGTCTTGATACTCTTTATAAGGGATAAGGTAAGCAATAAATTTTGATTGCTTAACCTCTAGTGTGTAGTTATATTGTTGTTGAATATATTGCATAAAACTATGCTAGGTTTGTAAAAACTTTTTGAACATCCTCATCATCTTCCAAACGCTCTAAGATCTTGTCGATATCTGCTTGCTGTTCTTCTGTGATCTCTACAGGTGTGTTTGCCATTCTTTCTAAGTTTGCTTTTGTGATCTCTACACCCATCTCTTCTAAAGATTCATTAAGTGTTCCAAAGCTTGTATAATCGCCAGTAACTAAAACTATCCCCTCTTCCTCTTCAATATCTTCAAGACCAGCATCAATCAGTTCTAACTCTAATTCTTCTAGATCCATACCTTCTCCTAGAGAGAATTCAAAAACAGCTTTTCTTGAAAACATAAATTCTAAAGAACCATTAGTAAGCATCTCCCCACCATTTTTATTAAGAATACTTTTTACATTTGCAACCGTTCTTGTATTATTGTCAGTTGCACATTCAATAAAGATAAGTACTCCATGTGGTGCTTTACCTTCAAAGTTTACCTCAATCATATTTGCACTGTCTTTTGAAGTTGCTCTTTTGATTGCAGCTTCAATATTATCTTTTGGCATATTTTCAGCTTTTGCATTTAAGATAGCTGTACGAAGCTTTGGATTCATATCAGGATCAGCTCCACCCTCTTTTGCAGCCATAGTGATCACTTTACCCAACTTAGGGAATAGCTTTGACATCGCCCCCCATCTCTTTAACTTTGATGCTTTTCTATATTCAAATGCTCTACCCATTAAAATTCCTTTATTTTTATCGTTGAAATTATACCACTAACTTTTTTGCGAGATACTTAGTGCTCCCGATTCACTATAGTCAATCTCTAAAAAACTCTCCTGTGTATCTTGCACAAAAGCTATATGAAGAGATTGCTGTGCTAAATTCTCATTTTTATAAAGATTAAGAGTATAACCCTCTAGTTTTTGTGCGATGGCATCAACAATCTTCGAACTTAGTTTTTCCCAATGACGCTGTAATATCTCCTCCTCTTCCAAACAAAAACCAGATTCATCATACTCTAGCTCATTAAATTGTTGTGTAACGCGTTGCAGTTTTACAAAAAGGTTTTCAACTTCAAAAAGAGCACTTTTTACTTTTTCATAATCTTCTTCATTTATCATAACTTCTACTTTATTTAAAATTCAAAAATGTATAATACCACACGAAGGATGATATATGACTCTAGCATTTAAAATTAAAAACTTTTTTCTTAATGCATTTCGTGAACTCTTTGTGCACCATCATGGTTCTTTAGAGTTTCGTGCAAAGCTTTTTGCTCTACTTATAGCTGCAGATGAAGAGATCTCAGAGCCTCATTATGAACTTGTAAAAGGTTTAGGATTGAAGATTTATAAAAATGATGAAGATAGAGCAAACTTACTTTTAATGACAACAAAAGAGCTTGTCAAAAAGATTACTGATGATAATAACCTCAACTATGACACTTTAGTAACACATATTCAACAAGAACTTCGTCTTATCCCTCGATATGCAAAGAAAATAGATATCGACCTTTTAAAGCCCTTCTTACGTCTCTCTAAAGATCAAGATACTCTCTCTTATCAAGAAAATATTTTAGAATTCCTTGCACGCCTCAAAGAGGAAACACTCCATACACATCACAAGCAAATAGAGCTCTCAGAAGAGACTCTTACTTCTAAGTATTAAACTTCTTCACATCAAAAAAACTCTCGTAAGAGATATTTTTAAATGCAGCATTAAGACTTACGAAAAGAGAGGGGAACTCTTGTTCCATCTTTGCAAGCATCTCTTTTGTATTTGCACGAGCATGAGGCATTTTGACATCAAAACGCATAGCTGGACATGCTTCATCACCTATAGTTTCTATTCCATTTTCTACAGCAAAAGCTTGTAGCTGCCGCTCACGTAGTTGAATAAGGGGGCGAATAACTATAAGTCCATTATCTGCTTTATATTTTGGTGCTAAAGATCGTAGCTGTCCATTATATGTAAAGTTCATAAAAAAACTCTCAGCGGCATCATCCATATGATGTCCTAAGGCAAGTTTATTACATCCAAGCTCTTGAGCAACTGTATAGAGATAACCTCGCCGCATTCTAGAAAAAAAGCTACAAAAAGAGGAGTTTTTACGTATCTTTTCTTTTGCAAGTTCATAAACACTAGTATCATGTATTATGTGTTGAATTCCATGCTCTTTACAATGCTTTGTTAAGTATTCAAAATTTTCACCCATTCCATACGAAATAGTTACAGCAGTAAATTCAAATGCAAAAGGAGCACGTCTTTGTTGCTCCTTAAGAGCATGAACTAACGTTAATGAGTCTTTTCCCCCACTTAAGCCAACAAGGATCTTATCACCCTCTTGTATCAGTTCAAACTCAGCATTAGTTTTTCCCAATTTACTCATTATTTTTTTTGAGATCTTAATTGACATTAATATTTACTCATCTTATCAAGCATTTTTAAAACAAATGTAGCACTCTCTTGTGCACTTGTTTCTAAGAAAGTATCAAAAGAAAAGCTAGCATCCATATCTGCAGCATCACTAATCGCTCGAAGGATAAAAAAAGGAACATCTAAAGCTTTACAAACTACTGCTACACTTCCACCTTCCATCTCTAAAGCATCTGCATGAAACGTATCTGCTATCCAGTTTTTACGCTCTTCATTCGCTACAAACTGATCTCCTGTTGCGATAATACCCTCTCGCACGTTTTTACCCATCTCTACTGCCACCTCTTTACCAAGTGCAATAAGCTCTTTATCAGTATCAACGAGTACACTTCCCTCAGGAACATAACCATAAGGGTGTCCAAAAGCTGTTATATCAAGATCATGTTGTGCTAACTGAGTTGCAATTACGAGATCACCCACTTGTAAGGTCGGAGAAACTGCTCCTGCCACACCAGAAAAAAGTAGTTTTTCTGCTCCAAAATGTTCTATCATTGTTGCTGCAGTAAGCGTTGAAAATACTTTCCCTATTTTTGAGTATGCTATTACAAGTTCTAAACCTTTGTAAGATGCTTCATAATAACTATTTCCAGCATACTCTACTGTTTTATACGAACCAAGCTCTTTTAATATAGGAGCGATCTCCTCAGGCATTGCACCCATAATAGCAATTTTCATCTCTTTCCTTTATAGTTCAAATGTTACTATCTCTTGTTCAAATTTATTGAGTTTATGTACTATTTTGCCATCATTATTTATAATAGCACTCCCACCCCAAAAACCTAAGCCATCTTCAAAGCCTACACGATTGACAAAGATCACTTCTGCTTTACACTCTTGTGCTACTTTTTCTAAAATAGCGTACCACTTTTTTTCAATCACAAGTCCCTCTTCTTCAAAACCACGTGCAGGAGAAGCGACTAGCACATAGATATAATCTGGATTCTCTTTGATAAGATCTTGGTGAACACTCTCATGCCACATATCTTCACACACTAACATCGAAATACGCCCATATTCTACAAAGAAACTTTCAAAAACCTCTCCATGAGTAAAATACCTTGCTTCTTCAAACATACCATAATTTGGTAGATGTACTTTTGTATGTTGACTTAGAAGTTTCCCTTTAGAAAAATAGAGTGCTTGATTTTTAAACTCTTTATTTTCACAAATTGCAGCGCCTACAACTATATCAATAGATACACTACACTGTACCAATACTTCTAACTCATCTAAACTCCATGCATCTTCAAGTAGTTTGTCTTGAAGAATATATCCATTGAGAGCCAATTCAGGAAAGACAATAACATCGCTTAAGTTTTCATACTCTTTTACAAGTGCTATGATCTCTTCTAAGTTTGTTCTATTAAGCTTAGGAGCTGTTTGGGCGAGTGTAATCCTCATCTATTTAGCACAATTGTTCAACTACAGTATCAAGTGTCTTTATATCAGATACATTAAGGGTTGTAAGATCTTTAGCTATTCTACGATTGAGTCCTTTGAGAACAACACCATTTCCAAACTCTATTACTAGATCTATATCATTTGCGATAGCTTCTATTGATTGTTTATATTTTACAGGTGAAGTTAGTTGCTTTTTTAAAAGCATTATCGCATCAGCTTTTGAACTATACGCTTGCGTAGTAACATTAGAGATTATTGGCGCACTAAAATTATCCTGTATCATCTCTTCCATTAAACTTCCAAGCTGTTCTACAGCTGCATCAAGAAGATCACAATGTGAAGCTACAGACATATTTAAAAGAAGTGCACGTTTTGCACCAGCATCTTTAAAAACTTGTTCTAAAGAGCTCAAATCAGGTTTTAAACCAGCCACAACAAGTTGACCATCTTGGTTATAGTTTGCAGGCCAAACTTTCTTTCCTTCCTTTTGCGCATCTAAACATATCTGCTCTACAGTATTGTCATCAAGTCCAACAATAGCCATCATTCCTGCATCTATATCAGAACAAGCTTCTTGCATAAGTTTTCCGCGACTATGAACTAATGCAACAGCATCTGTATACTCAATAGCACCACTTGCACATAAAGCTGAAAATTCACCTAAAGAGTGTCCCAAAAAAAGAGTTGCTTTGATCTCAGGACAACGTTGCTCAAAGATCTTATACGCGATCATCTGCACTAAGAGTATAGCAGGTTGTGTAAAAGCCGTTTCATTAATTTTCTCATTTTCTTGAAAAAGTAAAGCTTTAAAATCTATACCTGTACGTTCTGAAGCTTTTTGAACCATTTCACGTGCAATTTCATAATTATTATAAAATTCTTCACCCATTCCTATCGCTTGGGAACCTTGTCCAGCGAATATCATTGCAATTTTTTTTGCCATATAAATCCTTATAGATACTCTTTATTATCAGCAATCTTTTTTCTTAGTGTATTTCTATTGAGCCCTAGTTTATCAGCCAGTTGAAGTTGCGATTTGAACTTTTTCAATCCAGCTTTTATCAAAGGAACTTCATAAAGATAAAGAAATTTTTTATAATCATTATTTGAGCCAAGCTGAATACTTAAATAGCCCTCAATAATATCCATTAACTCTTTATCTTCTATATCTTGTAGTAGATATGTAACCATTACCTGTCTACGCAATGAATTCGCATTACGACTTAAATCTGGTACAATTTTTTCTTTATCAAAACTATCTAAACTTCCACCAAAAAGTTTATACGCTTCACTTGCAAATCTCTGTATAAGAAAATCAACATCTTCCATCCTCTCACTCAATGGAGGAATACTAAAATTTACACTAAATATCTCTTCTAACGGTTCATCTTGCAGCGATGCTTTTGCAGTTGCAACAACATGCGTACCATTCTTTTTAATTGTGTCAATTAAAGTCTGCAAATTTGGTGCACTATGTAAATTAAGAATAATGACCTTATGAGAGCTTTCAAGTGTTTTGAGTAGTTCGTCAAAATCAGATGCTTCCAGAACAGGAGCGTCTGGAAGTATATAACGAGCTAAGCTTCTCTTTCCAACACCATCATCTCCTAAAATAAGAGAATTGACAGTCAGGGTTTTTAGTAAGCTTGCTGTTTTAAATGCCTCTTTAGAAGATTCAGAAGCTGTTATAAAACTAGTGGCATCCACAACCACTGCCACCACCAGTACCGCAACATCCTGAACTCTCTGGTTTATTTTCAGCAGGAATTCCTGTCATGATCTCTTCTTCAGAAGCATCACGAACATTATTAAGAGTTACTGTAAACATAAGATCTTTACCAGCTAAAGGATGATTAAAATCAATCAATACAGATTCATCACGAATCTCTTTTACAATTACCTGTACAGTACCACCATCTTCACCTTGACCATAAAGTGTCATACCTACATCTAGTTCAATACCAGCAAACTGCTCTTTTGGAAGTTCTTGTTGTGCAGCATCATTATACTCGCCATAAGCATCTTGTGCTTTTACAAGAACATCACCTTTTTCACCAATAGCCATATTTACTATTCCACTCTCTAGACCAGGAATAATTTGACCTTTACCAAACATAAATACAAGAGGTGCTCCACCTACATTGCTATCAACAACTTTATCTCCATCACGTACTTCGTACTCTAATGAGACGATTTGATTTGTTTCTATTGCCATTGTTTTGCCTTACAAAGTTTATTTATTTGGGCGATTTTATCATAAGTTTCTATATCTATACTGAAATAGATTGCTTACTTCAGGCTCTTTAAGCGTTTTTGTGCCTCTTGTGCTTCTTTATCATTGGGATATTTTGCTATCACAGCCTCATAAAAAGCTTTTGCATTTTGTTTATCATCTGTTTCTTCCATAGAGATAGCTGTATATAACATAAGCTCAGGTGTGTAAGAAGCTTTTGAATAAATAGAGTTACTCTTTTTAAAATAAGCTATCGCATCAGCATAGTTTTTACGCTTATAATACATTGTACCTATCATAAAGTGTGCATATGCAGGTTTATATTGTTTTTTTATAAGATGCTCATAATACTTGATCGCGTCTGTATAATATTGTTTATCATACAAAGCTTTTGCTTCTGTATAGACTTGTGCAGATTCCATAGCATCTAAACCAGATGAAGTACTTTTTGTTGTTTTACTTGAGTGTTCTAACTCTTTTGAAACTAAAGATTTAAACTGATTGACATCTTCTATAAGTTTATTAAACTCCTCTTGTCTTACATAAGAACCATTAATAGAATCTATTACTAATGAGAGTTCAGAGACCGCTTTTTTCAACTGTTCTATGGAGGTGTTTTGTGATTCATTTATCTCAAGCATCTTTTTTTCAAGTAAAACATATTCCTCTTTACTTTTTTGATCTGCTTGTAAAAGCTTGGTAAGCTCATGCTTATTCTCATGTGACTTTACACCTAAGCCTTCAACAATACTTTGCAGACCATCTATCCGTTCTCTAAGAGAGTGTACAAGATTTTCTTGATTTGATGCTGTTGTTAAAACTTTTTTGAGATTTTTTTTATTTTGAAGAATAATTTCTTCAGAAGATGACAAACCATAAGGATTGTCTTTATTAAGATCTCCTGCTCCGAATGCGGAAGGTTCCGAAGCATTTAGAACGCAAGAGAAAAAAACTACAGCAGATAAAAATATTACATTTTTATTCATCTATCTTAACTGTATATTATGGTAATAATTTAAAGTCTACGCGACGATTTTTAGCCCAACAAGCTTGTGTTTTTTCTTTACACATTGGATTACTCTCACCATAACTTACCATAGTAATATTAGATGATACTACACCCTCTGCTATTAAAGCATTTTTCACACTATTTGCTCTTTTTAGACCTAAAGCGAAGTTGTATTCATCACTTCCCCACTCATCACAATTTCCTTCTAATTTTACAGTAAATTTACTAGCACTCTCTTTAGCAATTTGAGCATCTTGCGTTAATGTATCTTTCATATCAGTACGGATGTTAAACTTATCAAAGTCAAAATAGATAGACGCTAATTTACCTTCAATACTTGCCATAGTCATCTCGTTTGAATCTGCATCAATATGCTCTCCCGAAGAAACTACAGATGCGTTTTCAGGTACTGTTTCAGACTCTACTGCATTAACTTCTTGAACAGGTTGCTTTACCTCTTCTGCCGGAGCATCTACTATAGGTTCTTTATCACTACATCCACTAAACACTAAAAGTGCCGCTGCCATACTTGAGAATACTATTTTTTTCATCTAGACTTACCTTAAAAATTGAAATTCGTTTATTGTAGCAAAAAATTACTAACAAATGAGTAAGATTTTTCCTCTACCAATCTATTGCTTGAATTTTCCCATATTTTAATGGAAAAAGATAGTTTTTATTATGTTCTAACCGAATAATCCCAATAGAACTTTGTGCTTTGTAACTTTTCATAAACAAAATTGCATCTCCATCATCTGAGAAACGTGGGAATTCATTTTTACCAGTTGCAGTAAGCCTGCGTATAAAATCTGTTTCAGAGGAGATAAGATGCAAATTAAATGTATTTTTAGAAAAAGCGTTAGAACTCTCACGTGCTTTATACACCACATATTTTCCATTTACACTACAAGCAGAGTTACTTTTTCCATAGTACACCATCTGGTCTACTCTATTTGAGTCAAATTTTTTCATAAATACATTTGGATAACCTAATCTATTTGAGATAAATACTATCCCCTCTTGTTTATAGAACTGTCCATTTACATCAATACCTGAATATGTTGTGAGTTGTTCGATCTTTTTTGTTTTTGGATGGAACATATAGATATCGGGTTGCCCTTTAGGTGCCATCGTTAAAAGAACTTTATCTCCTTGACGATTTACGTCCGAACATATAAGCATTCCATCAGAAGAGATAAGAGAGTTTATCTCTCCGCTATTAAGATCTAAGAGTTTTAAAATCGGTTTTTTCTCATCTAAAGATGTATAATAAAGTTGTGTTTGATCTCTATTTGCCCATTTTGGAAAAATGTTATAACCACCTTTAATCACTGTATGTTGATATTCTAAAGTGTAATCTGCAACAACAATCTCACTTTTTTTAGGGGCAACAATTCTTGAAAAAACAACTTTCTTCTTCATCCATTCAACAGAGGGAGCATCAAAAAAAGCATTTACATCATAAGCCATTGCATGTGCAATAAACATATATATATCTTTATTAGCAATTTTATAGTTTTTACTAAAAACAGCTTTAGAGTTTTGAATAAGTTTCATTGCAACTATTAAGGAAGCATCATCTTCTTGTGAGAGTCTATATCGAAGAACATAGTTTTTATCTTTATTCTCTACTAATACATCTGTATCATTATAGTGTGTACGAAGATAATGACGATCAACATTAAAAAGAGACAAAACATTAAGATCAGCTACAAGTGCTTTAAAAAACTTCATCTTAAAGGTATCGTCAAAACTAATAGACGCATCTTCAACTGCTATAGAAGGTAGGGTTTCAGCTTTTTTGACAACTTCAATAGTTGCATCACTACTCCATAATGATGTTACTATTAATAATAGTATGTAAAATTTTTTCAAGTTTACTCCTCTGCTTTTAATATAATCGTATATCTACCACTCTTGTTTTCTGGATGTGCTGGAAAAGCAACACCCCTTAAACGTGCTTTTATTCTATTTGCTTCATCATTTAAGAACTGATTATTAGAATAGTTTAAAATCCTAAAATCAAGCATATTACCATAAGCATCGAGTTCTAAAACAGCTCTTACGCTATTTCCATGAGAGTTTAAAGGTGGTGAAAAATACTGGTACACAATCGCTTGAATTTTAGCATGAAACTCATTTACAACATTACCAGTAGATTGTTTTTTTTGTGTTTTAGCTAGTTCACCCTCTGTTAAATGCTGAATTTTTTCAGATGTTGACTCAGCATCTCTCTTTTTTGATTTTTCTAGCTTTTTTTGAATCTCTTGAAATCTTTTGTTATCTGTAGGTTTTTTCTTCTCTTCTTTTTGTTTGCTTATATCTTTTGTCCATACATTATTAAAAAGATCACCAACATCTATATCTTTGGCATCATTTTGTGTCTCTTTAATATCTTGTTTTAAATCTTCTTGAGGAGGAAGAGAAAGTGTATGATCTTTTTTTTGCTTTTTAGTATCTGTTTTTGTATTTACAAGATCTAAAGATACAGAAACATAATTATCTTTTTTCATAGCAAAAACTTCTTGTTTTGATGAAAGATACATCATAGAAAAAAACAAAAAGAAAAAAAGAAAAAAAAGTAAAATGGAGAAAACTCCACTTACGTAAAATAAAAGATTATTTCTAGCCATTGGTAGCTAAAGAAACCTCAGTAAATCCTGACTGTTTTACAGCTGCTAAAACAGACATTACAACACCATAATCAAGTGACTTATCGGCACTGATTAAAACACTCGCTTTAAGATCTAAACTTCTAGAATATTTATAAAAATTATCTCCAAAAGCATTGAGATCAAAATTTTCTTTATTAACTTGAAGTGTTCCATCTTTTTTTATTACTATATGCACAGGAGGAATTTGTGAAACTTGCTTGGAAACAGAACCTTGGGGTAATTGAATATTCTCTTCATAAACTATATTTGGTGCTATTACCATTAAAATAGCTAATAAAACCAACATCACATCTACAAGTGGTGTGATGTTTAACTCCGGTTTCTCTTCCCAATCATATACCATTAGAGCTCTTTTCTTGCTAAAAGTGCATCTTTTTGCATCTCTAAAGAACCGATCAGTTCAAAAGACTTTCTCTTGAGTATCTGATGGTAAGTATATGCAAAAATAGCCACAAAAATACCTGCAGCTGTTGCAATTAAAGCATCGGCAACACCATTGGATATTACAGACATGCTTCCACTTGTTTGGCCAATATGTGTAAAAGTATCTAAAATAGAAACTACTGTTCCAAATAAACCAATAAAAGGGGTTGTAGATGCAAAAATAGATAGGATCCAAAGCCCTTTTGTAGCTTCTTTGGTTGCTGCTAACATAGCAAGTTGCAAAACTTCTCTATTTATCTCAGAGCTTGTTTTTAAAAAATGGTTTAAAAAGGAGTTTTCTTTTACACTGTGAGCACCAAGCAACAAAGATTCTAAAGATCCATTTTCTTGATCAAGCCATCTATTCAATGAAAAAAATCTATAAATAAAAATCCAGTTTAGGGTAATAAAATAAAAAGCAAGAAGAGCAAGTACACCCAGTGTAACTGGATGACTTTTAAGATAGAAATCTATAAGTTCGTTAGTCATAACAAATTATAGTAATTTTTTAGCCGCAGATTCTATTTTCGCTGAAACAGAAGCTATTGCTGGATTAGAATCAGCAATTGAATTAAGAAGTTCCTGAGCATCTTCAAGAGCTTTAGAAACGGCAGATTCACTTTCTCCACGAATAGCAACTGCACCCTCAACTAAAACAATAACTTTTTCTTCATCAACGTTTACAACACCCCAGTTGATTAAGATAGATTCGACTGATTTATCTTCTTTTTCGATATCAATAACACCAGCTTCTAACAATGTTGAAAGAGAAGCGTGGTTTGCAAGGACACCGAACTCACCCTCTTCACCAGGGAGAGTTACACTAATAGCCTCACCATCAAAGATGAGACCATTAGGAGTGAGGATTTCAAGTTTTAATGTATCCATTACAGTCCTTTAGTAGTTATCTAAAAATTATTTTTCTTTAGATTTAAGTTTCTCAGCTTTCTCAATTGCTTCATCCATTCCACCAACCATATAGAATGCATTTTCAGGCATATGGTCATAATCACCATTTAAGATCCCTTTGAAACCTTTAATAGTGTCTTCAAGAGATACATATTTACCAGGAGCACCTGTAAATACTTCAGCAACAAAGAATGGTTGAGATAAAAATTTCTCAATTTTACGAGCACGTTCAACAACATTTTTATCATCTTCAGAAAGCTCATCCATACCAAGAATCGCAATAATATCTTGAAGATCTTTATATTTTTGAAGTGTTTGTTGTACACCACGTGCTACATTATAGTGCTCATCACCTAAAATTTGTGGATCAAGTAATCTTGAAGTTGAATCAAGTGGATCAACTGCAGGATAGATACCTTTTTCAGCAATTTTACGGTTAAGTACTGTAGTTGCATCTAAGTGAGCAAAAACAGAAGCTGGAGCAGGGTCAGTTAAGTCATCCGCTGGTACATAAACAGCTTGAACTGAAGTGATCGAACCATTCTTAGTTGATGTGATACGATCTTGAAGAGCACCCATCTCACGAGCAAGTGTTGGTTGATAACCAACAGCTGAAGGGATACGTCCAAGAAGTGCAGACATTTCAGAACCTGATTGAGCAAAACGGAAAATATTATCGATGAACATAAGTACATCAAGTTTTTTCTCATCACGGAAGTATTCAGCCATAGTAAGACCAGTTAAAGCGATACGGTTACGTGCTCCAGGAGGCTCACTCATTTGTCCATAACACAGTGCAACTTTGTCAAGTACGTTTGACTCTTTCATCTCGTAATAAAGATCATTCCCTTCACGTGTACGCTCACCAACACCAGCAAATACTGAAAGACCGTCGTGACCATGTGCAACGTTGTGAATAAGTTCCATGATAATAACTGTTTTACCAACACCAGCACCACCAAATAGACCAACTTTACCACCTTTTGCATATGGAGCAAGTAAGTCAACAACTTTAATACCAGTTTCAAACATCTCAGTCGTAGTAGACTGATCTACAAGTGGTGGTGGAGCACGGTGAATTGACCATGTTGGAGTTTCAGTAACTTGTTCCCCACCATCAATTGTCTCACCAACAACATTAAAAATACGTCCAAGAACTTTTTCACCAACTGGCACTTGAATAGGAGCACCTGTAGCTTTAGCATCCATACCACGTACTAAACCTTCACTCATATCCATTGCAATTGTTCTTACACGACCATCACCTAAGTGTGCTGCAACTTCAAGAACTAAACGAAAATCGTTACCTTCAACGTTTACATTTACCTCAATTGCTTCGTTAATTACTGGAAGATATCCATCAAAATCAACATCAACAACTGGACCCATAACCTGGCTAATTTTACCAATCATATTTTTCTCCATTATTTCATAGACTCCACACCACTTATTATCTCAATAAGCTCAGTAGTAATTGCTGCTTGTCTAGCTTTATTAAATTTAACATTTAATGATTTCACCATCTCTTTAGCGTTGTTTGTTGCTGTATCCATAGCTTGCATACGTGCACTATGTTCTGCTGCAACTGAATCAATAAGTGAGTAATACATGTTGTACTCAACATATTTATTCACTAAAGAATCTAGCATATGTTCTTCATCTTGTGCTTCAACTTCTATTACAGAACTTTGAATATCATCGCATTCAAATTGTTCTGTATCAATTGGAAGAATTTTATTTACATGCAACTCTTGAGTAATAATGTTTTTATATCCATTATATACCATATGAATAGCATCAATTTTTCCATTTTTATAGTCTTCAATAGAAGCACTTATAAAATCATCAGAACGCACTTTATCAGGTCTAGAACTTAGATCAGTCACTTCATCAAAAAGTTCAATCTCATTGTATTTGAAATATTCAATACCTTTTTTACCGATACCACGTAAACGTACTTTTACATTTTGTTCTTTGTAACTAGCAATAAGTTTATTTACAGCTTTAATAGTTTGAACATTAAAACCACCACATAAACCTTTGTCTGCTGTTACGAAAACAATATCAACCATTTGAGGATTTTCAATCACTTCGAAGCAGCGATTATCAATTCCCCCAACTTTGTTACATTTGATACGTCCAGCTATTTCGGCAATAACCTGATTCATTTTTTCAGCATATAGACGAGAACGTTTTGCCAACTCTTCTGCACGGCGAAGCTTTGCAGTTGATACAAGCTTCATTGCACGAGTCGTCTTTTGAGTGCTTGATACACTCTTAATCTGTCTCTGAATATCTTTCAAGTTTGCCATTAATAATCCTTACGCTACTACGAAAGTAGATTTAAACTCTTCTAGTGCTTTTCTCATTAATGCATCTGTTTCATCATCAACTTTTGAAGCGCTTCTAATGTTTTCAAAAATCTGAGGATATGAAGCTTCAATAAATGGATAAAGCTCTGCTTCAAAACGTACTACATTTGAAGCGTCCATATCATCTAAGTATCCTTCATTACCTGCAAAAATAATCATTACTTGTTTCTCAGCCGATAATGGAGAAAATGGAGGTTGTTTTAAAACTTCAACCATTCTTTGACCACGCTCTAATTGATTACGAGAAACTTCATCAAGGTCAGATGCAAATTGAGCAAACGCTTGAAGTTCACGATACTGAGCAAGATCAAGTCTTAAAGTACCAGCAACTTGTTTCGTAGCTTTGATCTGTGCAGCACCACCAACACGTGATACAGAAAGACCAACATTGATTGCAGGACGGATACCTGAGTTGAAGAGATCTGTTTCTAAGAAGATCTGACCATCAGTAATAGAGATAACGTTTGTTGGAATATAAGCAGCAACGTCACCAGCTTGCGTTTCAATAATTGGAAGTGCAGTTAAAGAACCTGCTCCCTCTTCATCATTTAACTTCGCAGCTCTTTCAAGTAGTCTAGAGTGTAGGTAAAAAACATCCCCTGGATATGCTTCACGACCTGGAGGACGACGAAGAATAAGTGACATTTCACGATATGCTACTGCATGTTTAGAAAGATCATCATATACGATAAGACCATGTCTTGCGTTATCACGGAAATATTCACCCATAGTAACACCAGTATATGGAGCTAAGAATTGAAGTGCAGCAGCTTCAGCAGCAGTTGCAGAAACAATAATAGTGTATTCCATTGCACCATGTTCTTCTAAACGGCGAACGATTTGTGCTACAGTTGATTCTTTTTGACCTACAGCTACATATACACAAACAACACCATTACCTTTTTGGTTAATAATAGTATCTACTGCTACAGTAGTTTTACCAGTTTGACGGTCACCAATGATAAGCTCACGCTGACCACGACCGATTGGAACAAGTGCATCAATTGCTTTAATACCTGTTGCCATTGGCTCATGAACAGATTTTCTTTCCATAATACCAGGAGCTTTTTCTTCAACGAAACGAGCTTCAGTTGTTTCAATTGGACCTTTACCATCAATAGGTGCACCAAGTGCATTTACAACACGTCCAAGAAGAGCATCACCAACAGGAACACGAAGAAGTTTCCCAAGTCTTTTAACACTCATACCCTCACGAAGTGCTTCACCAGAACCAAGAATAACAATACCTACGCTTGCTTCCTCTAGGTTCATTGCTAAACCTTTTGTTCCATCTTCGAACTCTACCATCTCTCCTGCCATAACATTGCTTAGTCCGTAAACTTGAGCAACACCATCAGCATAAGAAACAATCTTACCTGTTTCATTAATATCAACACTTAGTTCAAAGTTGTCGATACGCTCTTTAATTATTGAGCTGATTTCATCAGCTTGAATTTTTGCTACCACTACTTGTTCTCCTCTCTATGAAGTTAAATTGCTTTTACTATATGTTCAATGATTTGGTCGTTGATACGTGTTCTTGAAAAGTTTATTTCAACACCAAGATCCGCTACATCAACTTTAATTCCATCAAAATCAGATTTTACAAATTCTAATTCGATGCTTGAACCAAATCTACCACCTAGACCTGAACTAAGATCTTTTAAGATCTGAGCTTCAATCTCACTGTTACTATAAACCGTACCACTGTAAGTTTTAGTCATAGCTGCAATATCTTTTCTTAAACACTCTGCTATAGCAGGAATAAGAGAGATACGTTTTTTCTCTACTAAAACTTTTAAAAAATTTGTAATCTTTTGAGATTCAGCTTTTTTAGCCACTTCTGTTAAGATCTCTATTTTTTGTTCAGATGTTACATTTGGGCTACACATAATCTCATTAAACTTCTTTTCTGAGAATGCCTGTGTAAGTGTAGAGAAAAGTGTTGAGAACTCTTTGAGTTCATCTACTCCCATCCCTTCAGTGAATGCTTTGATATATCTTTTTGCGATCACTTCTTCCATCTATGCCACCTTCTTTAAGATAACGTTAGCCATAGCTTCTTTATCAAAGCCCTCTGCACTTTGAGCAAGAGTTTCACTTAACACTTCCTCTACAACTGCATGAACTATTTTACGTTGTTCAAACTCTTTAACAGATTCATTTTGCTTCGTTAGAGATTCTAAATCAGATTCACACTGAGCCATAATGTTATCGTTTAATATCTTATTCTCTTTTTTAGATAATGCAACAAGTTCTTGTGCATATTTTTCTGCGTCAGTAATCTTAGCCAACGCCTCTTTTTTAAGAGTCATAGATTCATTTAACTTATCCTGAACTTTTTGTAGTTCACTCGCAATTGCTTGCGATCTTGAACCAAAATAGTTCTTAACTGGTTCAGCTATTAAATACCAAATGAGCCCTGCAAATATCAAAAAGTTAACTGTTCTTTGAACAATATCAGTATCTGCATGCTCTGCACTAGTTCCAGATGCTAATGCATAAGTTGATATCAATAGCATTAACAATACAATTCTATTCACATCATTTCCTTATACTTGACTGAGTTTAGCTTGTACAGCTTCTTTAAATACTGGAACTTGTGACATTAATTCACTTCTTAACTGCTCTTTTGTATTTTCCATAGACTGTTTAAACTCTAAATAATCACTTGCTAGCTCAGTACGCTTTGCTTCAAGCTTACTTTCTGCTAACTCCTTAGCATCCTTAACAACTTTCTCTCTTAATGCAGAAGCTTCTAGTTTAGCATTCATAATAATTGATTCAGCTTTAGCATTCAACTCTCTGATTTCATCATCATTTGACCCGATTTTCTGCAAGTCTTTTTTGATGTCATCATCACGTTTATTCATATAAGCGAATAATGGATTATAAAGCCAACTGTTTAGAACTGCGATAAGTGTAAGAAATACGACTAATGTAGCTATAAGTAGTATTGGGTTTATATCTAACATAGCACCTCCTAAAAGTTGCGCAATTATACTATGCGTAAATTGAAAGGATAGTTAAATTTTTAACTTTTTTTTAAAAAATTGTTATTTTTTTGATTAATTTCTAGGCATAAGGTGGAGAATTTTTCCACTAACGAGTAAAATACGAAAGGAACTCTTGAATTTGTTTTTCATCTTCAAACTCTATTGTGAGCTTGTTTTGAGAGGATTTTGAGCGATACCCTAAAGAGTTAAAACGCTCTTTCACAGGTGCAAAATCATAGCTTGTTTTTTCTTGTTTCTCTACTGATATTGTTGGAGAGTCTTTCATAGATTTTATCATTTTTTCCACATCTCTTACACTCAGTTTCTGACCAATAATAGAATTAACAATAAGTTGTTGTTGTTTTTCATCTAAACCTACAAGAACTTTTGCATGTCCCGCTGTTATTTTTTTATCACTCAATGCTTTTTGTGTTTTTTGGGAAAGTTGCATAAGACGTAATGTATTTGTAATATGAGCTCTACTTTTATGGATCATTAAAGAAAGCTCTTCATGTGTTATCTCATGTACTTTAATAAGTTCACTATAAGCATACGCAAGTTCAACTGCATTGAGTTCATCTCTTTGAATATTTTCAATCAAAGCGTGTTGACGCATTTTAGCTTCATCACAATTAAGGACAATTGCACGAATAGTTTTAAGTTTTGCTAATTTAGAAGCACGATAACGCCTCTCACCAGCTATTAAAACATAACCATCTATATCTTCAGTAACAACAACAGGCTGCAAAAGACCATCTTTTTTGATAGATTCTGCTAACTCAGCCAAGGAGATATCATCAAAAGTTTTTCTTGGTTGGTAAGGATTTGGGCGAATATCTTTAAGAGATATCTCTAATACTGTTTCTTTTTTAGTACTTTCATTTTCGTAGGCTTCATCCATCTCACCTAAAAGTGCATCTAAACCGCGCCCTAGCTTTTGTGACTTCATTATTTTATAATTGCCTGTGCTAAATTTTGGTATGCGATCGATCCACTTGATTTTACATCATAAAGTATTGCAGGTTTTCCAAATGAGGGAGATTCTGCTAATTTTACATTACGCGGAACTACAATAAATTTTTCAAACTTATCTTTAAAAAGTTTCCCTTTAAAGTGTTGTCTTAGATCTGCATACACCTGTTTTGAAAGATTGTTTTGTGCTGAAAACATTGTAGGGAGAAAACCTTTTACCGTTAACTTAGGATTAATAGATTTTCTTACCAGTTTCACTGTATTTAATAACTGTGCTAAACCTTCAAGTGCAAAAAACTCACATTGAATAGGTATAATCACAGAGTTTGACGCACTTAGAGCATTAATTGTCATCGGTCCAAGAGCTGGTGGAGAATCTATAATAATATAATCATAATCTTTTTTGACCTGCTCGATAGCTTTTTTAAGGACTAATTCTCTCCCTTTTGCATTATTTGCATCATAATACTCTTTTTCAATACCAACTAAACCAATATTTGCTGGAGCAAGATGAAGCGTAGGAAGATCTGACTTTAAAATAATATCTTTAATTTTTTTTGTTCCAATGAGTACATGATAAATATTAAACTCATAATCGTTTCTGTGAAAACCTAGCGAAGTTGTAGCATTTGCTTGAGGATCAGAGTCAATTAAAAGAACTTTTTTTTCAGCTACTGCAAGCGATGCAGCCAAGTTTACAGCTGTAGTTGTTTTGCCTACACCACCCTTTTGATTTGCAATTACTATTACTTCACTCATCTTGTGCTAAATATCCTCTCGCCATTGCTAAATATTGAACCATCACTTAAAAGTTCTGCATCATCTAAAGATATAACCATATCACTTTTATGTGTTAAAAATTTTTTACTTTTGTAAAATTCTAACTCATATTTACTAAAAACTTGCTTCCATGAAATCTTTTTTTCTATTTTTTCAAAATATTCTTCAAGAAGTAAATTTATATTACTAATACTTATATCTAATACATCAAAATCTGTAGGTGCTTCTATAAGGTTTAAGCCAATTCCACATACAAGTTTGTCTTGCACTATATGGGTAATTGTTCCACCAATTTTTTTTTCACCTATATAAAAATCGTTGGGCCACTTCAACCATATTTGTGAACCCTTTTCCTCTAAAATCTCTTTAAGTAAGTAGCTAAAATAGATGCTAGCAGACTCAAGTTTTAGGTCTAAAGCCAAACTCTCTGGGCTGAGAGCAAAAGAGAAAAAAAGATTTCCCTTTATACCACTCCAGCTATTTCCTCTGCTTCCAATTCCAGAACTCTGCTCAGTCGTAACAACGGCACAAGGTGCAAATAATTTCCCCTCACGTAGTTGTTCTTTGAGATATATCTGTGTTGATTCTACCCTCTCAAGAGAGATAATCTTCACACTGCAACCTTTTTCCATTTATATATGCACCTATTTCCATCTCTTTTTTTGACTGTGGTTGTACACGGAAAATACGTAAAGATCCTTTTTTACAAGCGACTACGATACTCTCTTTGGAAATAGAGAGTATCTTTGCAGATTGATTTTGAGACTCTGTCTCTTCTAGAGTAATATGTTTTAGTTTTAGACCACTCTCAAGATAGATTCCAGGCCACGGCGTAAAAGCTCTGTATTTGTTATAAATAAGCTGTGCATCAGCAAAATCGATTAAACCATCAGCTTTTGTTATTTTCTTACAGAGGGTTGCTTCTGCATCATTTTGTACTTCTGGAGTATACTCATTAAAGTTTTTTAGTACTTCAAGTGTGAGTTCTGCTGCAAGTTCTGTCAAGGTATCAAAAAGTTCTTCTACCATCATAGTATCTGCAACATCTATGCTTTTTACAGCAAGTATATCTCCCGTATCTAAGCCCTCTTCCATCAGCATTGCTGTAACACCTGTTTTTTTATCACCATTGAGGAGTGTTTGCTGAATTGGACTTGCACCTCTATACTGTGGTAATATTGATGCATGAAGATTGATACATGGAGCATGTTCAAGTATCTCTTTAGGTAAGATCTGTCCATATGCAGCTACAACAATATAATCACAAGAAAGCTGTACTAACTCTTGAATCACCTCTTCATCACGAAGTTTTTGTGGCTGATAAACTTCTATACCAAACTCTTGTGCTAGCTTTTTTACAGGAGGAGGAGTGAGTACTTTTTTTCTGCCAACGGGTTTATCTGGTTGTGTATATACAGCTACCACTTCAATCTCTTTTGTTTGTATTAAACGCTCTAAGATCTGTTCTGCATAATCGGGTGTCCCCATAAAGATCACTCTCATTGTACCGCCTTAAAAAAAGTTCCACCTTTATGTTCGTTTTGCAACATAAAACTTTTGACATCACTAAGATCAAAACCACTCGCTAAAAACATATCTTTACCATTTCCTAAAAGATAAGCGGCAGCCTTGAGTTTTGTCACTATACCACCTGTTGCAAAGATATTATTTGGAGTCACCTCTTTTTCCAATTCACTTTGAGCAATATGTTCTACAACCTTTAACACTTTTGCATCTTCGTGAACCCTAGGATCATGATCATAATATGCATCTATATCTGAAAGAATTACTAAAATATCTGCATCTATATGGTTTGCTATATAAGCTGAGAGCTGGTCATTATCACCTACTATAAGTTCATCTGTAGCTGTTGCATCATTCTCATTTACGATTGGGATCACTCTATTTTGCAAAAGTGTATCTATCGTATCTTTAATCCGTTTAATATCATCACTTTTATGCAAGTTTGCAGCTGTTACTAGTACCTGTGCTGTCAAAAGATTATGATCCAAAAATTTTTTTGCATAACGCTTCATCAATACAGGCTGACCTATAGCCGCCAATGCTTGTTTATTTTTGATCATAGACCTATCAAGTTGTAACTTAGTATATCCAGCTGCTACAGCACCTGAAGAAACTAATACCACTTCACTTGTTTTTGCCAACTCACTTAAAAAATCAACTAAAGAGCGCATACGTTCTAAGGCAATTTTTCCATCTTGCGTTAAAACAGCACTTCCTACTTTAACTACTACCCGCTTCATAGTTTAGTTTCGCGTTTGGCGTACAAGCTCAAAAAGAGCATATTTTAATGGCTCAATATTAATATTGACTGCAGAGGAGATCGGTGCAACAAAATAAGGGAGTGCATTATCATATCCTAGAGTTGCATCTGCACTCTCTTGAATAAAATATGGCAATTCTGAATTAAAATCAAACTCTCTAGTCTCTTTTGCATCTAAACCTATACAAGAGAGAAACTCTTTTATTAAAGCTTCTCTCTCCTCAGGTGCGATAACATCAACTCGTGTAAGAGCAATAGCATACCTATTTTGCGCCAAAGAGTCAGAAAAAGATGCGATCTCCTCTTTAAGTGTAGTGATCTGTTCTTCTAAACCTCTATAAGATCCAAGATCTACCATATAAAGAAGATTTTTTGTTCTCTCAATATGACGTAAAAACTCTATACCAAGCCCTTTTCCTTCGTGTGCTCCACCAATAATTCCAGGGATATCTGCCATTACAAAAGACTCATAATCACCTATATTTACCTGACCAAGTTTTGGAGTAAGAGTTGTAAATTCATAATTTGCTATCTCTGGACGTGCATTAGAAACAGTGGAGATAAGTGTTGATTTTCCGACATTTGGAAAACCAACAAGCCCTACATCAGCAATCAGTTTCAAATCAAGCTTAATATGACGTGTCTCCCCTTTTTCACCTGGTTGAGCATATGTTGGTCGCTGATTTGTAGAAGATTTAAAATGTGTATTTCCTAAACCTCCTCTTCCCCCTTCAAGAAACTTTACCTCTTGACCATCTTGGAGCATATCAAAAAGTACCTCTTTAGTCTCTTGGTCAATAATCTGTGTGCCTGGTGGTACAATTATAACTTTTTTAGCTCCTGACTTTCCTGTCATATTTGAGCCCTCACCAGGTCTTCCATTTTCTGCTTTTATATGCATCTTTTTTTGAAAATGGGAAAGAGTATGGGTATTGTTATCGCAACGGAACCAGATGTCTCCACCTTTACCACCATCACCTCCATTAGGTCCACCGTTTACAACAAATTTTTCACGACGAAATGCCACACAACCTGCTCCGCCTTTTCCTGAGGAAACGCTCAATTCAACACTATCTGTAAACAAATGAACTCCTTATGTTCTTAATAAACTGACAAATAAAAATAAAATGTATAAAATCTCAAAATAATACTTAAAAATTCACTGATATTATAGTCTAAAGTAAATTGTTAAATATTTAAATGTAAGGGAGACAAGCCTCTTAATGGAAGTAAAAATATTTGGGCAAAAACCCAAATATTTGTGTAGAATTATGCAGCAGGTACGATTGAAACTTGTTGACGTTTCTTATCTTTTCTTTCAAACTTTACAACACCATCAACTAGTGCATAAATAGTATGATCTTTTCCCATACCAACATTTTGACCTGGATGGATCTTAGTTCCTCTTTGGCGAATAATGATGTTTCCAGCTACTACTGCTTCACCACCATATTTTTTCACACCAAGTCTTCTACCAGCTGAATCACGATTATTCTGTGTACTACCTTGACCTTTCTTATGTGCCATTTCAAATCTCCTTAAGTAAGTTTAGCTTACGCAGCTATTTTCGTGATACGAACACGAGTGAAGTCTCTTCTGAAACCTCTTTTTACTTTACTGTCTTTACGACGACGTTTTTTGAACGTAATAACTTTTTTATCACGACCTTCATTGATAACCTCAGCAGTTACCACAGCACCTTCTACATAAGGAGCTCCAACTTTAAGTTCACCGGTATTTACCGCTAAAACTTCTTTAATTTCGATAGAAGCTTTTGGCTCAAGAGACATCTTGTCAAAATTCAGGATATCACCCTCTTGAACTTTATACTGCTTTCCACCGTTTTTGATAATTGCGTACATCTACTGTCCTTCATCATTAAATACTAAAAAACCCCAAGAGTATTAGCATTTTGCATCTCTTCATTAGGTTTCATCTACAAAAAGTGTGGAATTATACCCATCGAAGCTTTAAGTTTAGTTTAATTGTCAACATTTAATACACACTATAGCTCTTTTAAATGTTTCCATCTGAAGCAAGCTATTCATTTCTATTTCATATTCAATTTTTATAATTTGTTTACCTATATTTAAACTTCACTTTTAAAAGGATATTTATGAAAAAACTCAAGATGTGTGCTTTAAGTGCATTAGTTATAAGTACATCTTTACTTGCTTCGTCTCACAAATGGGGGTATACAGGTCATGAAGGACCACAACACTGGGGTGAACTCGACACCTCTTATAAAGAGTGTGCTTTAGGAAAGCAACAATCACCTATTAATATTACCCATGAGATAGAGATACATAAAGGGGAATTAGCTCCTATCGACTTTCACTATGATAGTGCTACAACCAATGTATTAAACAATGGGCATACTATTCAAGTAAATATGGAAGATGGAAGTTTCATAGTGGTAGATGAGAAAAAATACTTCCTTAAACAGTTTCACTTTCATACACCAAGTGAAAACGAGATCGAAGGCAAAGAGTTTCCTCTTGAAGCACACCTTGTTCATGTTGCAAAAGATGGTACTTTAGCAGTTGTTGCTATTTTATTTGAAGAGGGTAAAGAAAACCTTGTACTTGAACATACATGGTCAAAAATGAGTGAAGAGCTCAATAAAAAAGTACAATTTCATATTCCTGCAAAAGAGATTACAGAATTTTTATTACCACACGATAGATCATACTACCGTTTTATGGGTTCTTTAACAACTCCACCTTGTACAGAAGGGGTAAAATGGTTTGTCTTTAAAGAGTACGACACAGTCTCAAAAGAACAAGTTTCAAAGTTTTTAAGTGTTTTACACCATACAAACAATAGACCTATTCAAGCAATAGGTGAGAGAAAAGTACTCTACTAATAGCTCCAACCAAAACTCAAACGTCCCCAGCTTGTTGACTGGGGATCTTCATCTCTTGTAAATACGGGATAAAACTCAAACGCTAAATTCATGTTTTCAAAATAGAGATTAAAACCTAGTTTTGAGGTCATGACCAGTTTATTATCTTGAATAGCATAGCCTTGCTTTCTTGCTTCAGAGTAGAGATAGTTATATCCTATAGCATTAAATGATGTCCCCATCTCCATAGAGTAGCCAAACTCTTTTGAGCGTTTATAAAGATTTAGAATCTTATTTGGTGCATGGTTAAACAATGAGTTTGGTACATCTATATTTCGTGGCATATTTTTACCAATACGTACAAGGGTACTTGCACCACCACCAATATAGGCTGTTCCAAGATCGGCAAAGTAGCCATAGAACCACTCAAAATTATGTTCTTCTGGCATTTTAGTTTCATAAATACGTGCACCATGAATGTATCCTAAGCCTACTCCATAGTGATCACCAAGCTGATGTTGCCACCCTCTTGCTTTTGTATTTCCTAAAACGTTGTGAATACCATTTTGCACCTCTTCACTAAATGCGTACTTCCCCACTGTTCCAATAGTAAAACGATACTCTTCAAAACTCTCATCATTAGTCGCAAAAAGTGAAAAATGGATCTGTAGAGACCCAGCATAAGGTGTGTCATTATAAACTGGTGCAGAAGCATTAATATCTTCTGGAGTAATTGTGATCTGCTGTATACTAAAAGATCCATAACGATCTTTTCTCTCTAGATCACACTTTGGGATCCAGCCATACAAAGAGTTAAGAAAAGAGACATAATCATTATAATAGCCCTCTTCCCCCTCTTGATATTTATCTCCCATGAATATAATATTTAATCCGCCTGTATATTTTTCATCAGAAGCAAGTATCACATCATTATCAAACTCTAGTTGAACAGATGCTCCATAAGCTAAAAAAGGGAGTAATAATAATAAAAATATTTTTCGAAGCATCTCTTTCCTTTAAGAGATTTTACACTAAGAAAGATTAATGAGTGTTGTAAAACTTTTTATGTTGAGCTTCAAGTACGAACCACTGTTCATTTACTGCATCTTGTTTCGATGCAATGGGCTGTTTTTTATTGCTCTGCCAAAGAGCTTCTTGTGGTTTTGGACAAGCTCTGACGCATTCACCACAGTAGATACATAGATAAGGATTATAATGATATTCTAAAGCTTTTTTATTTTTTTCATTCTCACTAGGCTGATCTGTAGGTGTAAAAAGGATAGCACCTGGAGGACAAGCTTTTTCACACTTAAGACAGTAGATACAATCAGTTTCAGAATATTCGATTAAACCTCGATACTCTTTATCTTTTCTAATAGGTGTTGCAGGATAGTCAAGTGTTTGTGGTTTAGAAAAAAGATTTGTAAAAGCTTTGAAAAGTGAATGTAACATACTCCTTTCCTATTTTGCCGTACATGAGAGACATGGATCAAACGATGCCAGTATAGCTGGAGCATCTGCATAACTTTGATTTAAAAATATATCTGAAAATGCAGGGATACAAGAAAATGTAGGTGTTTTGATCCTTACACGCTCTAAGATTGCAGTTTTATTCCCTTTTATATAATACATCAACTCACCTCTTGGCGCTTCATAACGTACTACTGTCTCCCCTTGAGGTTTCCCTTTAACTTTTGTAAAAATCTCCCCCTCTGGCAAACCTTCTAAAATATTTTGACACATCTCTATAGAGTTTAAGATCTCATTTAAACGCACTGTATTACGAGCATGAATATCTCCTCCACTCCCTGTTTGCATCTTAAAACCTATCTCTTTATACGGAAGATAATCGATCTCATTGCGGACATCGATAGCAAGACCTGCCGCGCGTGCAAGAGGTCCAATAGCATTAAACATATACGCTTTTTCTAGACTTAAACCTCCAACTCCTTTAAACTTTAAAGAGAGACTCCAATTATTTTCAAACTCTTCAATGTAGCCATAGATCTTCTTTTGAAGTTTAGCTAATTGCAAAGCTATCTCTTTTGCTCTTAGAGTATCTATATCTCGGTTTACGCCACCTATACTTACATAATCAAACTGTATGCGGTTTCCTGTAAGAAGCTCTTGAATCTGCATCACATCTTCACGATCTCCCATAATACGCATAAACATCGCTTCAAATCCTGCACTCTCTGCTGTATGGGAAAGACAAAGCATATGAGAATGAATACGGTCAAGTTCAAGCAAAAGCATACGCAAATATTTTGCTTTTTGTGTGATCTGTGCCTCTAAAAGCTTCTCAACACCTGCTGTGTAGCTCATCGAATGAGTAATGGCACATAAACCGCAGATACGAGCAACCACATAACCTATAGTATCATACTTAAATTTCGTAGTACAAGCTCTCTCTACACCACGATGCACAAAACCTACATCTGAATCTACACCTACAATTGTCTCATTCTCGCACTCAAATTTAAAACGTACTGGCTCTAAAAGCGAGATATGCTGTGATCCAAGTGGAATATTGATCGTTTTTTTACTCATATACTACACCCTGCAAGTGGTTTTTGCATCGAATCTTCATCAAGATAGAGTCCCTTTTCACTTCCCTCAACGCACACTCCAAACATATCTACAAGTTCCCTTTGGGAGATAATTGCAGAGGGGATAAGCTCTGTTATTGAGGGGATCAGAGTTTCATAAGAGATCTCAACATAATAGATCACAATATCGTCTAAAGCTTCATAACGAGAAAAGATCCATTGCACCTCAAGTTTGTTTGCATCAAGCGAAACACCATTGAGTGTTAAAAAATGCCACACCTTTGGTTTATAAAAACTCTCTATTGTCTCTATAACTTCCCCGATCTCTATCTTAATCTTTTGCATCATCTTCCCCTATACACAGTGCACTCTCTCTTCTGCTTACTATACCCTCTTTAAGTGAAAAGTTTTTAAACAAACGAAATGGTTTCTCACTCTCTTTTGTTTTTGTCTCTAAGATCTCTAAAGCCTTTACAACTCCATCTATAATCAGCTCTGGTGAAGCCGCACATCCAGAGATATAGACATCAACAGGAATATAACGATCAAGCCCATCTTCGACATTGTACATATCACGAAAAACCCCTCCTGTACATGTACAACTTCCAACTGCCACCACCACTTTTGGCTCAGGCATTTGCAGATAAAGTTCTACAACTCTTTCACGTGAACGCTTCGTGACAGGTCCTGTTACTAAAAAGATATCCGATTGCTTTGGATTGCCAGTATTAATCACCCCAAAACGTTCTAGATCATATTTTGGTCCCAAGCAGGCTAAGATCTCAATATCGCAACCATTGCAACTTCCTGCATTATAATGAAGGATCCAAGGAGATTTTTTACGAAATTTTTTAAACATAACTCAGTCCTAGAACATTAATAACAGCTAAAAAAAGCCCTGCTCCTATCACTATTTTTAAAAGATGATCTATTCGCACGCGTGCTGTAGCGTTATCAACAAGATTAAGTACCAAAAAGAGAAATACCCCCAAAGCAAAACCAAAAAGAAGATTCTCGCCAGCAAACAAAAAGAGCAAAAGATAAATAAAAATATACTCTAGCCATTTTGCCATATACAAAAATTCAAAAAAGATCCCAGAATATTCGATCTCTACTCCACCAACAATCTCTTGATGCGCTTCAGCAGCGTCAAAAGGAGATTTTTTAAGCTTAATTGGGACAATAAGCAAAAAAGCGATAAAAATAGGTAAAAGGTCTACAAAAGCACTTGAAGTTTCTCGAATATTTGTGAGCTCAAATGACCCATAAAGCAGATAAAAGCAGACACTCAAAAGTATAAGTATCGGTTCATACGCTACGATGCTCAAAAGTTCTCTATTTGCACCAATATGAGAATAAATAGAGCGAACGCTATACCCAGCTGTTACAAGAAGCAAAGAACTAAGAAGATGCAAAAAAACAGCGTATAAAAGATTTCCCCCAAAAATAATCAAAGCAACTACACCCCAAAGGGTAATAAAATGCAAAATAGCCAAAATCGTATGGTAAGGGTGAATAATAAACGCTTGTTTATCCATAAGTTTAAACATATCGTAAAAGGGCTGAAGCAGAGGTGGACCTTGCCTATTTTGCATACGTGCTCGAACCACTCTTTCAAAACCGTAAAGCAAACCACCCACAAGAGGAGCTATAAAAACAAGAGATAACTCTAACATAGAAGTATCCCTACAAAAGCAAGAACAAACCCTATAATCACCCCAAAATGAAAAAGAGTGATCCAACTTTTTTTGAGTGTAAAATAATACATAGAGATCTCTGCACTTCCTTTCTCTCCACAATTATATTCCCCTACACGTTGCGCTTTTTTAAACAGAAAAAAGGAAATTAAGAGAGGAAATGATACAAAAACTAAAAATGTAAATAAGATCTCAAAAGAGCTAAAAGCATCATTTGAAGCAGTCAATAAAACTCCTAGCCCTAATAAACAAAGCAAAAAGTTTGAGGGAAGTGTATAGTAAGGAGAAAGATATAATTTTTCCCTTTTTATGCTGAGGTCTTGTGCAAAAACTTTAGAGAGCACTTTAAAGTAGAGCAATGTTAAAAGTACACTGCCAAGTGCAACAAAAACAAGAGCAAAGGTATATAAAACTTGTGTTTTTAAAACAGATGCAAGTGATTCTATAGCTAAAAACTTTCCGGCAAAAGCTCCAAAAGGGGGAAGTGTCAACGAAGCAAAACCCAAGATAATGACAAATGCTAGACGTGGAGAATAGTTCATAAGTCCATCAATATCTTTAACATACTTAAGACCTAACTCCCGTTCCAAAATACCTGCTTGTAAAAACAACAGTGCTTTTGAGAGTGCATGAAATACCATAAGATATAAAGCAGCTTCTATCGCCTCTGGTGTACCAAGTGCGGCTAAAGCCATCATAAGGGCTAAAAGAGCAATTGTAGAGAGACCAAGGATCTCTTTAAAAGAGTCTTTACCAAGAGCCATAAAAGAAGCAGCAAAAAAAACAAAACTTCCAAGAAGAACAAACACTAAAGAGAAAAAAGCATCAAAACCAGCAGAGAGTTTTAACATTAAAAAAGGAGCTATTTTGACCATAGTCGCACTATGCAATATTGCACTTACAGGGGTTGGAGCTACCATCGCGCCTAAAAGCCAACTCTCAAAAGGCAAACTTGCCCCTTTTACAAAAGCAGCAAGAGCTAAAAATAGAAATACAAACATCAGAGATGTTCCACTATGTTGCAATAAAAGATCTAAATAGAGTGTTTTATAGGCAAAAAGAGAGTATAGCAGTGCGATTAAAATAGAGACACCACCTATTTGATTCATCCATAAGGCACGTAAAGCATTTACAACTGAGATCTCATCTGATCTGTAGCGTATAAGAAGATAAGAGAAAAGTGTAGTGGTCTCAAAAAGCAAAAAAAACAGCTCTAAATTATTAAAAGAGACAATAAAATTCATCACTCCCAAAAAGAGAAAAAGCATAGCTATAAAAAGATCTTTTTTCCTTTGTGAAAAACTCTCAGCATCTATATATTTTAGTGCATAAACAATAATACTTCCCCCTACAATATTGACAATTAAATACATATAAAGTGTAAGGCGATCTACTACAATATCACTTGCACTTTCTCCTTGAGGCAAAAATAAAACAATAAGAAATAAAAAAAGCTGTAAAAGTGCTAAAAGAGTAACATTCTTTGATCTTTGCAGTATCCCTTGCCCTAAAAAATAAAAAAGCAATACAAGATCTGCTCCAATAAATAGGGTGTGAAACAAAGAGTTAAATGAAAATGAAAAATGATAAGGAGTGATAAAAAAAAGTAAACTACTAAGCAAGACTAAAACAGATACATAAACTACAGTAAGAAAATTTTTTACTCTCGCTAAAGGGGTGAACAATGAGAAACCCATAAGTAAAGGCAGGAAAATAATGCTCAACTGCAATGCCATTGTTCTTCTTTAGTTTTGATCTTGTTTTTATTGTAACATAATTTATTGTTTATGAACTTTGATGACTATAAGAAAGAAGGGACTCATTTCTTTGGCAAAGTTTATAGCCATATGCAACAAGTTCTGAAGCTTTATCAAACTCAAACATTTTACATATATTTCTTGGAACCTCAAGTAAAATATCAGGAGGATACGCAGAGAGTTTCATACGGGCTAAAGAACCCTGCATTGTCTCAAAAGATCTATTTGCAACATAAGAGAGCGTATTTTTCTCCGTCAATGTCTGTGGAAAAGAGAGTTTTTGCCAATACTCTTTCATGAGTTCTGTCACTTTACTGTCTTCCTCTTGCTTCTCTTGGACTAATGCTTCTGTAGTACTTTCACCACTCAAATTTACAGCTATCGTTAAATCTACTTCTCTTCCAAACGAGGGTGCTATAGGTACTGGGTTAAGCACTCCACCATCAACTAGTAACTTATTTTTATACTCATAAGGGGTAAAGAAAAGGGGTAGAGAGATAGAGGCTCGCATTGCTTTGAGTAAAGAACCTTGGTTGATCCAAACCTCTTTTTCAGTATTGATATCTGAAGCTACAGCAGTATATTTTATAGGGAGATCTTCAATATCCGGATCTCCTTCTAAAAGTTCTTGGAGCTTTTCCATCAGTTTTTCTCCTGAAATCAATCCTCCACTCCCTTTAAAATCAAGAAGCTTAAGCATATCAAAACGACTTGATTCTTCAAGCCATGAAAGGTAGTTTTGTAATTTTCCAGCAGCATAAAAACCACCCATAAGCGCACCTACAGAAGCACCGCTAATAGAGACTATCTCGAAATTATTATCCTCTAGCCAGCGGATAATACCTCCATGCACAAGACCTCTGGCACCTCCACTTCCTAAAACAAGTGCAACTCTTGTTTTTTGAGCCATTTTACTTTACAAGAGCTATAGCGTCTATCTCTACTAAAGCATTTTTTGGCAAGGTTTTTACTGCAACAGTAGAGCGTGCAGGTTTATGTTCTGCAAAAGCCTCTTCATAGATCTCATTTACACTTGCAAAATCAGCCATATCAGCTAAAAATATCGTCGTTTTTATCACTTTTGAGAGATCACTGCCTGCTTCTTGTAAAACAGCTTCAAGGTTTTTGAGCACCTGAACTGCTTGAACCTCAACAGCCTCACTTAAGTACTCATCACTTCCATCTGCTTTAAGTGCAATCTGCCCTGATGTATATACCATGCCATTACTCACTACTGCCTGTGAATAAGGTCCTATCGCCGAAGGCGCTTTTGATGTTTGTACAAATTCCATAATTACTTCTCCTCTAATTTTAATATTTTTTCTAAACGTCTTTGTGCATCATCAAGATACGAGAAAAAATCTGCTTGCTCCCAATACCCAATAAACGTATCTATAATTGTTCCATCTGCTTTTACAATATAGTGTCTTGGTATTGGAGCTACTTTAAATTTACTTGGCAATGGATGAAGGTCTCTATCAATATGGACAACTACATAATCGTTATAAAGTCTTGCTTGTACAGCTTCTTTTTGTAAAGTTGTAGCTTCAAACTTTCTACACCAACGGCAATCCTGACTTGTTATAAGCATATAAACATTTTTATTTTGTTCTTGTGCTTTTTGCAAAGTTTCTTGATAATTATTTGACCAACCCAATGTGTCTGCAAAGAGACTCAATCCCATCATCAGTAATACAAAAATATACTTCATTTTCTAGTTCCATATCTCAATTAGTTTTTTAAACACACGGTAAAGTCCCTCAACTTCTGAGATACTTGTACGCTCATTTACAGAATGAATTGTATCATTTTTTACTCCAAATTCGATAACATCTACACCAAGAGGTGCGATAAAACGTGCATCACTTGTTCCTCCTGCTGTTGAGTGTTTTGGACGTATTGATGTAACAAGTTCTATAGCTGTATCGATCTTTTGAACCAGTTTTGTATCTGTATTAGTCCGAAATGGATACGAACCTTGTGTAAGTCGTAGTTCATAAGAGATCCCCTCAAGGTTTTTAGCAACAAACTCTTTTACCTCTTTTTGTGTTGTCAGTGTTGTATTGCGAACATTAAACATCATCTTTAGATCATTTGGTGTTACATTCGTCACCTGCATCCCTGCACGAATATCTGTAACTACAAATTTAGAGGGCGAAAAATACTCATCTCCACTATCAAGATCAACACCTGCCATATTTGCAAGTCTAGGTGCTAAAAGGTTTACAGGGTTGATCCCTTTTTCGGGATAAGCAGCATGTCCTTGCTTTCCATGGATCGTTAAATAGCCATTGATAGAACCTCGACGCCCTACTTTAATTGCATCGCCAAACTCCTCTTCACAAGTAGGCTCTGCTACAACTACTGCATCAGGAAGCATCCCCTCTTTTTCTAAATACTCAAGCACTTTAACCGTACCGTTTATCGCTTCGCCCTCCTCATCAGAGGTAAGCAAAATAGAGAGTGTCCCACTAAAACCTTCTACCTCTTTAAGAGCCTGTACAAATGCCGCTACACCACTTTTCATATCTTGTGTGCCACGACCATAAATATAGCCATCTTTCTCTACTGCTTTGTAAGGAGGTGTAGCCCAATTATCCCCTGCTGGGACAACATCAACATGCCCTGCAAAACAAAGATGTTCCCCCTGAGAAAACTTCTTATAAATAAAAAGATTTTTAACATCTTCTACATCTACTCGAACAGCAGTAAAATCACTCAAATACTCTGGTATGAAATCAAGTAGACCTCCATCATCAGGAGTTTCACTCTTTTGTTCGATCATATATTTAAATAACTCCAGTATCTCCATATCTATCCTTTCTTTACCAATCATCAAGAAGAATTTTTTTCTTCTCCTCAGGCTTTTCTTTCTTTTTCTCTACAGGCTCGTTTATCTCTGGTTCTTGAAATGTCACTTCAGTATTTTTACTCATCTGCTCTTCAAACTGAAGCTCTAAGCCTTTGCTGGTCATAATAAAGCCATCGACTTTGATCTTTCCCTCATGGATCTGTTTATGATGTTCTTTACATAAAGGTACAAGATTGTGTTTATGATCTTTGTGGAAATGCCCGATAAAACCTGCACTATCTGCTAAAGATTTATGACTTATATGGTGTACATCTTCTGCTACTGCTCCACAGATCACACACTTGGTAACGTAGAGATCTTTATTATATTTGCTCTTTTTTTTCTTTACCAAAAGCTCTAGTTCGTCAAAATCGTTTGCGAGTCGTTTTCTTATCTGATTTGCCATCTCTAAAAACTCAGTATCCATGTGCAATGACTTTGCAAACTCCAAGCCATAAATACTACTTCCACTTCCAGCTTGCAACACTCGGTTAAACACTAAGAGATCTTGTTCTTGATCATATTCAACACTCAAATGCAGATCAACTACATTACTAAGCCTTGTGATCTCCTCCATTGTTGAGAGCTGATGCAGGTGCGTTGCAAATAAAAACAAACAACCCGTATCTGAAAGTTTACGAATTGCCGAAGCAACAATAGCAACACCTGAGAGTGTTTCTGTTCCATGACTGATCTCATCACCTAAGACCAAGGAACGCACAGAAGCACGGTTAAATATATTTTTAAGCTCTAACATCTCAACAGCAAAAGTTGAGAGCCCTTTTGCAAGATTATCTTTAGAAACTATTCGGGTAAAAAGAGAATCAAAAAGGGTAAATTTCATCACAGAAGCACTCACAAAAAAGCCTGATTGAGCCATAAGTGTGGCGATCCCTATACTCTTCATCAACGAACTTTTTCCACTTGAGTTTATTCCATAAAGTAGCACTCCATGAATGTTATGTCCATCATGCACTCCAACATCGAGCATCACAGTCTGGGGATGTGGCAAGTCCATATAGTTACGAGAACCCATCACTATATCATTTGGAACATACACCCCACTTCGTTCTTGGATCTCTATAAGGGGATGACGAAGTTGCATAATCTGCATAAAGTTCTCATCTTCATGCGCTTCAACGATCATTGGACGGGCATGATTATAAAGCTGTGCTACTTTTGAAGAACTCACAGCTACATCAAGATCTGAAATATAAGCTATGACCCTATCAAAAAGGAGTGTGTAGCGTTTTTCAAATAGGCTTTGTAACTGTATATATTTTTCCTTCACCAAAGAAACAATCTTGCGACGATTTTTCATAATGCTATCAGAGAGTTTATCGGTAAACTCAGAGCTTATCTTGACACTATTTGTCAATTTTTTGACACTAAAGAGGGAGAACTCCTCATCTTTTTTAAACTCACTCTCTATAAGAGAAAAACGTGTTTTACTCAGTGAAATATAATAACCCTCTTTTTCTAAAAGCCCAAGAGAGACCAAACGGTTTGAACTTGCAGCGTTTTTACTATCAAGCATCATCTCAAGACGTACCATTATATCTTCAAAAGCACGCAACATCGTGTTATTCTCAGCTACAAGCGTGTCTATCGTCTCATCAACACCCGACATCAAAAAGTTCTCATCTACTGTAGCATTTGTAAAGCGACGAGAGACATCAAGATCTACACTCTTAGTGATATCACGCAAAAACTCTTCAAGCTCATTTTCACCAAAAGGGGTACGCTGTATTTTATGCTTTTTTACATAGAGCATAAGATCTTTTACACTCACCATCGACTCATAAATATGGTTCATCTCAAAAGGGTGCAATCTTCCCAAACTTAACCGCCTTGAGAGTCTTTCTAGATCATAGATCCCTCGCATTGTTTCATCTAAAAAACGGCTATGTGAAGTCACTTTTTCGATGAGGTTATAGCGACGTTCAAGCTCCTCTTGTTCCATTATCGGGTTTAATAAACGCTCTTTTAAAAGACGTTTTCCAATCGCTGTAGAACTTTTATCTAAAAGTTTTAAAAGTGTGAACTCTTTTTTATCTTTAGAGATAACACCCATCTGCTCAAGCGCATTGTTTCCAAGATACATAAAACGACGATTATCAATAATATGTGGACGACTCAACTTTTGCACTATATGAAGATCATGCTCTACTACAAAATGGATCAAAGTAGCTAAAGACTCTGTAATCATAGGATTGCGTTCAAGATCAAGATGCTCAATTGGGCTTAAAAGAGATTGGATATTATAAGCACTTGCAAAAAGTTCGTTTTGAAACTCTATGCGAAGGTGTTCATTATTTACACTATAATGATAATGCTCTGCTATCTCAAGATACTGCATCACATGACGCTGATTATCTATACCGTCTAAAAAAGTGATCACCACTTCAGAGGTGCGGTGGGTTGTAAGCAGATGAAAAAGTTCATCAAGCCCATAGGCAGGATCTTCACGTGTTCCATGTGTTTCATACGCAAGTGTTTTTCCCGTACTTACATCAATAGCACTATACCCAACAGAGTAGATCCCCTTTAGCTTATCTACAACAATAGAAGCGATATAGTTTTCTTCATTGTCCACAAGATAATCAAAGTTTGTTCCAGGAGAGACGATCTGTGAGATATAACGACTTATCTTTGGGGGAGTTCCCTTTTGTTTTACCACTATAACTGTATAGCGTTCCTCTTGTATTAAACGGTTGAGATACCGTTCAAAAGAGACAGAGGGAACACCTGCTAAAAGAGGGTTTTTTTCAGAGTTTTCAATAATATTTTTATTTTTTTTTGTAAGCTGTATATTAAGAAGTTCAGCGATCTCTTTTGCTTTTCCGATCTGCATCTCATCGTTGTTTACTTCGTATACTTCAAAAAAAGTACCGATCTCCATAAAAACAACCGTATCTCGACCATACTTTGCTTCAAAATGTTGCTGAAGATCAAAATAGACCTGAGTAAGAAGTCTCTCTTTGTTGTTTAGTATGGCATTAACATCTGATGCAAGCATAAACGACCTTACGTTTTATGAAAATATTGTAAACGCGATTATAACATAACGAAATGTATAGAGAAATTTTTAAAGTATTTTGAAGAAGAGATAAAAAAGAGACTACTCTCAATAAAGAGAGTAGTTAAGAATTATAACGCAGTTACGTTTTCAGCTTGAGGACCTTTTTGTCCCTCACCGATTTCATAAGTAACTTCTTGACCATCCGCTAAGTTTACACGACCTGGACCTGTTCTGTTTACTTGGCGAAAGTGTACAAATAAGTCACCTTCTCCATTATTTTGCTGGATAAATCCATAACCTTTTTCTTCGTTGAACCATTTTACAGTTCCTTGTAGCAATTCTGCCATTTTTGTACCTCTAGTAGGGGAATATTACACTTATAACAAGCGGAGTCAAAACAGGAGGAGAGTCGTTCGGTCTAGCAGAATATTGTACGTATCACACTAAAGATGAATCTCGAACCTCATCTTTCATCGCAACCATTATAGCATGTTTACACACGATTGCAAATATTTTCTCATCAATCTAGCCATAAATATTAGCTAGATTGTAAACGCTTCTCATAATTATAAGACTCTATCCCTAAAATAGCGGCTCCAAAAGAGGTTGTTACTTGTGGAAACTTAGGAATAAAAATCTCTTTTCCAAGTTCATTTTCAATAGCACTAACCAAACCTGCATTTAAAGCAGGTCCCCCATCAAAATAGATCCCCTCTTTTACCCCTACTCTTTTGACAAGTTTGACGATTCTTTTGGCAATTGAGTAATGTACACCACAGACAATATCTTCAACACTATGTTCATTTCCTAAAAGTCCGATAATCTCAGACTCAGCAAAGACTGCACATGTGCTGTTAATAGAGAGTGGTGTTCCCTCAGAAGCAAAATGTTTTACACCAAGTTCATCTACACCTAGTTCAAGATTCATCGCACAAGCATCTAAAAACTTTCCTGTTCCTGCCGCACATCTGTCATTCATGGCAAAATTGACTACATTACCCTCATCGTCTAAAGAGATCGCTTTACTGTCCTGCCCGCCAATATTTATAATAGTTTTTATAGCACCATACTCGCTTGCGGCAGCTTTCGCCCCGATAGCATTTGCAGTGATCTCACTAATATTTTCATCTGCTTCTTTAAAGATCTTACGCCCATAACCCGTTGCTACTGTATACACAAGATCATCTCTACTTAAAGAGAGTTCGGCTAATAACATATCTAATGTCTCATGTGCATACTTATGAAACATCGTTCCGCTCGCACTGATCTTATGCCCTGCAAGAGCACCGTTTTCATCTGCTATAGAGACTTTGATCGCTGTTGAACCTATATCAACTCCTGCAAAATATTTCATATTGCTTTCCTTTTTTTCATTTTTAGTGATTCAATAAACGCTTCAACCCTTGTACTGAGTTGCCCTCCCTGACTTGGGGAGTAATCACTCTCAAGATATAAAATAGGGATCCCCTCTCTCTCCATCGCCGCTAGAACGCTTCGCTGTTCAAGCTCATACACCGTACACCCTGCAAAAGCCTGATACACTACACCATCTGCATTGTAGGAGCGTACGAGCTCAATAATACGTCGTATGCGATCCTCGTTTTTCGTAAAGACAGGGCAAGTACACGCTTTTAAGTATTTATCTGCCATCGAATCAAGCATATCGTTGACAAACCACTCATCAACTGCCACACGGTCATTAAACATACGGTTCGAACTACATGTTTCATCTGCTACCACTACCGCATCAGCCTCCTCTAAAAGCATAGGGATCTTATAGTTAGGAAAAATAGGGGGTGAGCCCGTATAAACAATTCTAGGGCTTACCTTTGCCGCAACACTCACACCCTGTGTATATCTCTCTTTACACTCTGCTAAAACTTTTGTTGTAGCATCGATCCAGCTATCGATCTTGTCAAAGAAAAAAGCATTGGTGAGCAAAAACATATCAACACCGCGAATCACCACCTCATCTTTTTTTCTATACTCGCAAAGCTGGTGATAGAGAGATTGTGCATATCCAACTTTTGCTATACTGTTTTTCAGCCTCTTTTTCGTTAGTTTTTTGCCCATTCTTTTTGAGAGATCGACACTAAAGTTCTTCACGCTTCTGCGAAAATATTCACGACTTATCTCCGACTCTTTTAAACGGGGAAAATCAACATCGATCACCTCATAGCCAAAACCCTCGATCGTAGCCCCCGCTTTTGTTTTTTGATCACAGGTTGTCGGTGAATAGATAAAATGAGGTTTATCGCTAAAGTTACCGCTTGCAAAATGCCCAACAGTCGCTTTGACAAGTGGACACGCTTTTTGAGGAAGCAAGTCACTCCCGATCTCATCATCAGTGTAAAAGCCATTACAAAGTCGCACAGGGACACCATCAAGTGCATAAATGATCTCACTTGGGATCTGAATACACATCGTGCCCACCTTTACCTTATCGGCATGCAGCTCTTTTTGGTGGCAATAAACCTCCTCAAAAAGTCCATAAAAATATTCCATAGACTCCAAAGGGTTTTTAAACTCCTCTTTTAAAGTGTTGATCACTTTAATCGCTTCCATCGCTTTATGACGGTTTTGCTTCTCTTTTGGTGTCTCTATTTTATGGTTATGGATCTTACTCATGTGCCACTCCTTTAATCGGTTCTATTCCCATTCTTTTGTCAAAGCCCTCTTTTGAAGAGCTAAAGGCTCTGAGTTTTAAAATATCAAAATGCAAGGCATCATCTTCAGGACAAGCCGCTACACACTTTAGACACAAAATACAATCATCACGCAGTATATTTTTGCTCTCTACATCATCTGCAATATCTTTGATCTGCATATCACACACTGCATAACAATCACCACAACGTGTACACTTGCTCCCCTCCTTTGTCAAACGAACAATAGAGAACTTGGAAAAAATATAATGCAGTGCACTCATAGGACAAAAAAAGCAAAAGAAACGTTTTTTTACAAAACTTCCTACAAAAAAAAGCCCTGCAAAGATCATCCCAAGAGCTGTTAACACCATAGAAGTTTTTGAAGAAAAGTCTATAGTCCACTGTGAGAGATCTGCACTAAACATAGGGCTTATAATACGTGCAGGACACATCTTGCAAAAGCTTGCAGACCATTCCCCACCTAAAACACCTACACCCATAAGCAGAGGTACGACAAGCACAATTGCCAAAAAAATATATTTTATCTTTGAGAGCTTTTTATGCTCATTTTCTTTATAACTAGAGAAGCGGATCCCCATATTTTTTCGCAAGAGCGTGATCCAGTCTTGCAGAGTTCCAAAGGGGCAGGCGTACCCACACCACCCTTTATTTAAAAAGATAAACCAAAACAAAAAAGTGAGTAAACCTGTAATAACCGCTATACCTGCACCGCCTAAAAGGATTTGTGCAGGCATGGAGAGCTGATGTTGCAAAGGGATAAGATAACACGCCCCAGCCGCTTCAGTATTGTATGGACAAGCAAAAACAGGCAGTTTTGAGCCCAACTCTATTGCAAAATATCCCCCATATACAAAAAGAACAAATGTCAAAAGCTGTATTGTAAAACGAACTTTAAACAGATTCATATTATTGATCATTTTTTTGAGTCTATTCACTGAGTTTCTCCTCAACAAAAACTTTGCTTCTATTGGCTCTAAACCGATACACAATCACACCTGAGATCAAAAGGGTAAATATAATAAGTATAAGAGCGTAACCATAAGATTCATAATCGCTTTGGTTCGGGTAGTAAAATGCAGGGTATGTAAGCAGATACTCTGTGCCCTCTTTTTCATAGGAGAGTTCTAAGAGTAGTTCTTGTTTAAAACGTTTATCAAAAGCACTCCACTCTGGAAAATAGTCTCGAATCAGTCTAAAAGAGATCTCTCCATTTGTATTAGTTGTAAACTCTTTGCTCCAGCCCGATGCTAAAGAGAGCTTTACCTTTGCACCCACAAGCGGCTCTTTATCAAACAACGCTACAAATGCCAAGGTATCTCCCATCTTCAGTCGGTGAAAGAAGCTCTCTTCCTCCTCAGACTTTATACGCACAAGATCTATTGCACTGCTGTGTTGCAGTAGCTGTTTTTTAACCGCCTCGGTATAACGATCTTCATTGCCATGTTTTCCGTGAAGATACTCCAGTTTTGCAACTTTATAGTAGCCCTCTGTTTGTGTATCAATTGCATAGAGGTTATAGTAGCCGTTATGAGGTACCTCAAAGCTGTAAAGTTTCTGCCCCTTTTTTCTCATCTGCTGAAGCTCTATAGCACGCCCCTCATAATCATAGGCAAAAAGTTGAAGCCCTTGTGCATTGTAAAAATATTTATGCCCAAGATCGCCATGAACCAGCCAAAGCTCTTTTGTAGGCACAGCTTTTGGATCTTTGGGTCTGCCCATCCCCATATGTGATCTTTTTTTTGCAAACTTCTGTGTCGGATCATCTAAAGAGAAGTACAAAGGTGTAAAGTTTTGATGGGCTTGCAGATGTGTAGAGAGATCTGCTTTTTTATGTTTAGCAAAACCGCCCATACCTCTATGAGACTCTTTACCCATACTAAAGGCATAAGCTATAAAAAGATTTAAAGCGATATAAAAAAGGATCATAAACGAAGCAAAAAAGTAGCCAAGTAGCTTGCGCATCTTGCTACTTTCAATCAACTTCATACGTTTATATAAAAGTAAGAAAGCCCACACAACTCCTATCCATTTAAATAAAGAGAAGTAATGAAGCCACCCATCTCCCCTTTTTGCTAAAGAGTCTACATCTGCTGCTATGCCAAAGCCCTGAGCGAAGCCCTCTACGATCTTCTCGTAGCCGCGAAGAAAAAACGACTCTAAAGTGTGTCCCAAAGAGGCAAAAATAAACAGGGGAATAAAGGCGACACCCAAAGTTGTAAAAACTGTTTTATACTCTTTTTGCAACACTTTTGAAGCGAGATAAAGTCCCAAGACAGCAAAGAAAATACTAAAAAAGAGTGCATAAAGAAAAGCAAAGCCTCCTGCATACTCCTCAAGCCCTAAGATCATCGCAGTTTTATTCCAAGGGAGTCCATCAGCTATGGCGCTACGGTTAAGTGCATGTGCAAAGCCCATAGAAACAGGGATAGAAGCAAAGATCAAGATATAGGTCCAAACTTCAGCTGGGAGGATCTTAAGTTTCTCTCCAAGTTGTTGTGCAGGTTTCGTAAAAGAGAACTTCACCGCTTCACAGGCGTGGGCACACTCCATACACAAAGTACAATCATCACTCTGATTTTTTTTGGCAAAAGTAAAAGGTTTCAGGGCGTAGGGGCAAGCATCGGCACACTCAAAACTTCTACACTCCTTGCACTGATCGGTATAAGTCTCAAGCTTTGTAAAGGAGAGTTTGTCATACGCTCTTGTGAGTGTTCCGATAGGACAGATATATTTACAATAACTCATATCTTTATAGAGATAGTAAAGCACAAAAGAAAAGAGTGTCAATACCCCAAACATCATAGCCGTGTTAAAAGGAGATTTCCAAAAACCATCGAAAGTGTAGTAGATCCCCCACCAACCAAGCACTAAGATCATTATCCCGATATATCTATTTTGCATCCACTTTGGCATCGTTTTTTTACGTCCAAATTTTGTTATATATTTGCCCAAAAAACCATGTGGACAGATCCCACAGAAGACCCTTCCAAAAGTAGGCAAAGTTACCACCATAAAAAGTGCCCAAAAAACTCCCCAAAACACTGCGGAGGTAAAAAGGTTTTCTTTCGTAGAGTGTAAAAAGCCATAAAGCAGTGCATAGAAAAAAAGTAGCGTAACAGCTATACGAAGCGTTACAATAAAATGTTTATTTTTAAACAAAAACCCAAGTATCGGTTTGTTAAAAATATCTTGAGCATCCCGTTTAACAAAAGAGAACATCTGTTTTCCTTATAATGAAATATTTCCCGTACAGATCAAAACACCTGTACCAATAAGCAGACTTGCTGCAAACAGCTCTATAAATTTTTTGTATTTTTTAAATTCTCGCAGAAGCCCTTGCAGCGTTACTCCTACAAAAAAGGTATAAAAGACAAAAGGGATCAAAACAGCTCCCAAACCAAATGCAAATCCATAAGCGAGTACCAAAAATAGTGAAGATGCACTTGCACTAAGACCTATAAGAGTTACTATTGGTGCACATGGGTTGAGTGACACTAAAGATCCCAGTAGAAAAAAACCAACAAGTGTTTTAGGTTTAGAGCCTTGTAGTTTTGAGCCACCACTACACCCTTGCTGTGATCTCTTAAAAATTTTATAAAGCAGATAAAATCCTATAGCGATTGTAAAGCCACCTAAGATCAGTTGTATAGAACTGTTATCATCTAAAGCTTTTTTCACTCCCTCTGCACTCAAAAAAGAGATAAGGGCAATAAGGGTATAACTTAAGACTCTGCCCATACTAAAAGGGAGAACAACACGCACAGAACTAGAGAGTGTAGTGCCATTTGTGAGCAAAAGAGGAGCTAAAAAAGGGGCACATGAAAACATACATGCCGTTGCCCCATACGATAGACCAATAATAAAAAGTGAAACAAATGTTAAACTCTCCACCTTACAATAAACCTAAAATGTGCATTTTAAGCCTGCATATAAAATACGACCTGGATCAACTGTGATGCTTACATCATCTTCATCAACACCTATAGGAGCACGTTTGTCACTATGTAAAAAAGATGATCGAAAATAGTTTTTATCAAGAATATTGTCTGCTTTTACAAAAAATTCAAAAAGGTTTTTTTTGTAGCTAAAGTGATATTGTGCCTGTAGATTTACAAAAGCATACCCTGGCATTTCAACTATATTTGTCTCATCTGCATAATATTTTGACTTCGCATAGATCTCAGTGATAAACTTTAGATTTTGTGTAGCCGCATAGTTTATAAAAAGATCTAAGGTGTGTTTAGACACACGAGGCAGCTCGTTACCAACTATGTCATAGTCATTATAAGTACGTGTAGTATAGTCATCTAAAAGTGTTTGTATATTATGTTTTGTATATACAACGTCAAGGTATGTATACGCTAGGTTCATCGAAAACATCTTACTTGGATCCGTTTTTAAAGAGAGTTCTAAACCTCTATGTCTTGAATCACCTATATTATCCATCTCTTCACCAAAAGCGTAGGTTCCTCCGCTTGGTCCTAAAATATCTTTGTTTTTCATCTCAAAAATACTAAGATCATAAAAAAGAATACTTGCCGCACCTCGAAGACCTAACTCATAAGTACTACTTGTTTGATCTTTAAGATCTGGTGTCTCTATGAGATCAGTTACATCAGGTGTTTCATAACCTGTAGAGAAGTTTGCATAGAGTGTTGCCGCTTTTGCAAACTCGTATGTAGCCCCTACTCTATAGGCTGTATTTTCAAACTCTCTTGTATCTACGGTATGTTCATTAGACCAAGTACTGCCATCAAATTCGTAAGAGTCATTAATATAATCTTTTTGTTGTTTGTTATAACGTGCATTCGTTGTAAGTGTAAAAGCTTTAGAGATATTGTATTTTAACTCTGCATACACAGCCGCTACACTCTCTTCATTATTAGTTGCCGATGTCTCCCCTGCATAATAGTTTTCGTACGCTCTTTTACGGGAGTTATAAGAGGTATAATCTGCCAAGGTTTTGCTTTTGTTGATCTGCTCTCGAAGCCCGTACTCTAAACCAAGAAGTGATGCAAATCTCTCCCCGTTTGTGGTATATTCTGCCTTCACACCTTTTTGAACAAGGTCTTCGTTCCCCTCTTTTACATAGATGTTTGGTGTATTTGGATCTTCATCTATATCTTGGGGGTTTGAGATCTGTGCGTAGAGATCATTATAATAATACCCTGTGACTGTAAGGTGAGAATTGTTTGCAAAATCTTTATTGTAAGACAAAAAATACTTATCAAGATCTATGCCGCTATCTTTTGTATAACCTGTATTTGGTTCCCCTTTTGGATTTTGCAGTGCTGCTGTAACTCCAGCTACATTTGATCGTGTTCCCCCTTGATCATACTTGTCTGCTACATCAAAACCAAATGTCAGATCACTTGTATCATCAACATAATAACTCGCTTTTCCATTAAGAGACTTTGTCCATAACTCAGCATCTTTCCAATACCCATCTGTTTTTCTATAGTTTCCATTAATATTTATAGAATAGTTTTGTGTTGAGTAGGTTGTACCAACGATCGCTTCTTTATACCCATAGCTCCCTGCTACAAGTTTTACAAGTGATTCATTTTTAACACGGTTTTTTTTAGTGGTGATCACAATAGCCCCTGCAAGAGCTGTATCGCCATAGAGATACGAAGCAGAACCTTTGATCACTTTAATGTTTTTAATCTCTTGAAGATTCAGGCGTATTCCCCCTGCATCAGCCGCAACAGGTACACCATCGACAATAATAGCAACTCCAGGTTTCTCTCCCATATATTGCTGTTGCCCTACCCCACGCATACGGATCTGAAACATCTCTCCAGATCTCGCTATAGCTGTAACTCCTGGAACAGTTTTTAAAACATCTATAAGATTTTGAGGGTTTACAAGCTCCATCGTCTCTTCATTGACAAAACCAACACTTGAGCTTTCTGTTTGGAGATCTTCTTTGACGTCTATTGTCGATGATTCTACACTGATAGTGCCTAAATCTGCACCATAAACTTGTAATGCAAAAGCACTCACGAAGGATATCGCTATTGTTTTTTTCACTTTTACTCCTTTTTTAGTATTTAGCTATAAACACCAATATTAGGAGTAAAGTTCTTTGTTAGAAAAAAGAATTTATAATATTAGTGGTTATATACCACGGCAACCTACCTCTCTGAGTACCAAATCTAAAAGGTATGTTGTCGCTCTATTGTCTTCTTTTAAAAGTGAGCCATAACTTTATCTTTGTTGTGTTAATTAAGTGTTAAGTTTAAGAAAATTGAAAAAAAGTAGAAAGTTTATGTTTCTTATTTACGACACAGAAAATAAAAAAATACTAACCCTAAAATGGCATATACCCCAATAAGTAAAACCATGCCAAATGGTGATGCAAAGTGCATCACACCAACTATTGCAGATGCCAAACCGGCAATAAGAAACTGCATACTTCCTAAAAATGCAGATGCGCTCCCAGCATGAGCTTTGTAGTGTGCCATTGCAAGAGCAGTCGTATTTGGAGCGATGATCCCAATGATAGAGATCTGTAAAAAGAGTGGTACAATCAGAGCATAAAGAGAATCAATAAACAAACTCTGACTTATTAAGATAAAAGCGATCAGTACTTGAAACACAAGCACATACGAGAGGATCTCTGAGGGTGTTTTATAACGCAATAAAAAACGATTGAGTTGTGATGCAAAAAGAAAACCTATCCCATTGAGACCAAAAAGATACGCAAACTCTGTCTCACTAATGCCAAAATAACTAACATAAACAAAAGATGCACCTGTTATATATGTGAATAAACCTGCAAAACTCATCCCTCCTGTTAAGAGATAGCCTATAAAATGGCGATTTTTTGTTAAAGAGACATACCTTGAAGCAATAGAGCGTAAAGAAAGTTTGTTTTTTAGATCTGCTTGCCTTGTTTCTTGAAGTCGGTACTTGCTTAAAAGAAAGATCACACCCCCTATAAGTGTTAAACTCATAAAGATAGAGTGCCAGCCCCACTCTTGAACTAGATATGCTCCAAAGATGGGAGCCATAATAGGTGCTACAGCGATAACAAGCATCATAGAGGAGTACATATCTGCCGCTTCTTTTGCTACAAAAAGATCACTAATAATAGCTCGTGCGATCACCACCCCTGCCGAAGCTCCTAAAGCTTGTAAAAATCGTAAAACCATTAATACTTCGACTGTAGGAGCAAAAAGAGAAGCAAAAGAGGAGAGCACATAGAGTCCTAAACCTACAAGTAAAAAAGGTTTACGTCCATAACGATCTGCAAGTGGACCATAGATCAACTGCCCTATAGAAAATGCTATAAAAAATGAAGTAAGTGTTAGTTGCACATGTGCTGTATCCGTATGAAAGTGATTTTCCATCACTCCAAAAGCTGGAAGATACATATCTATAGAGAGTGCTCCCATAGCAGTTAAAAGACCTAAGATAATTGTGAGTTCAATTTTATTTGTCATATACTATTGTAGCTTGTTGAGGTTAATTTGAGATTTGGCAGAGGGGAGAAACCTCCCCTCTTGAGAGATGCTTATCGGTTCTGAGATCGTTTTAAAGAAGCTCTTTTTTTTGACTTAGGGGAAAGAGAACGACCACTATTTGAACTGTAATCTTTCTCGTATTCAATAGTCTGAACTAAATCACCATATATATCATAAAAATAGACATAAAACTCTAACAATGAAGCAACACCATCACTATCATAAGATTCATAAGACTCAGTGATTATCTTGCCTCGGTTATCATATGTAAAACTCTCAACATAAGAAAAACCATCTTCTTCATTAGTTATAGTTTTTGTTAAGATATTGCCATTTTCATCATAGGTATATGAATAATAATCAGTACCATAGTAACTATTTTCCTCTATTAATATCTCTCCATTTGCATTATATGTATATGTTGTTAGATTTGCATATTGACCTGATTCAGAGAGATTTGTTAATATATTACCATTTGTATCATAGGTATATGTATCTCGTTCTGTATACTCATCATGAGAGGAATCATAAACTTCAGTGAGTATATTCCCACTAGCATCATAAGTGTAGGTATATGTATCTATCTCATCGATTACACCATCATTATTCCTGTCATATTCAGCTCTAATATGATTACCAAACTGATCAAGCGTAACAAAAATCACTTCATCAACTTCTCCGTCTCCTACATTGTCATAATAAAAATTCATAGTGTTTCCACTTTGTTGAATAATTTTGGCAAAATAAAAAACCATGCCATCTGGAATCTCTATATCTGCACTTGGTACCATAAAATCAGGTATTGTATTTTGTAGAGGGTTTTGAGGCTGAACTGGTTCAGGTGTTTCCTCTTCAGGCTCCTCTTCATCCTCTTGTGCAGGAGTTTCCTCATTTGGATCTCCCAAATAGTTTGCGATCGTTTCACTCATATGCGTATGTGCACTTGACTCATCGACTAAAACATCTCCAAGTACTCCAGCCATAAATGTATCAAACTCTGAAGAGGTAAAATCGATAGCAAAATCTGTATCTAAGTATTGCTCTGAGGCAAAGTATGTTTGAAGTGCTTGAAGTGCATTTGTATTGGTATCTAAGTGGATACCATTTTGCGCATCACCATCACTATCAAGTGTTTGAAGTAACTGTGCAACATTGAGTGCTGCTTCTGAATTTTCTGGAAAGAGTGTCAATGGTGTAATCAAAGTTGCTACATTTGTAGATCCTAACTCGATCCCCGCTACACTAAACTTTATAGTATCATCTGCATTACAAGTAAACTCACCCTCAGAGTTTGTTACCCCAGTATTCCCTGAAGGGCTACATGTATAATTTAAACCCTCAACAGCTCCATCAATAAACTGTCCTGTTATCGTCGAAGTCTCCCCTTCACTACTATCTCCTCCGCTACTACCACATCCACTTAAGAGCAGTGCACTCACTATTACTGAACAGCCAAACATTTGTCTAAGCATTATACAAAACCTTTTTAATTAAAATTAGTTTTATTTTACACTTGTTTTGCTTAAAACAAATAGCGTTTTTCAAAATGACAGGATGAGAAAAATAAAAAATCTTTATAAGCTTTACAAAAATTAAATAAGAGTAAAATGGATATTAGGAGATTGCAATGAAGACAATACAATGGCAAAAAAGTTATGAAATAGGGGTTGAAGATATCGATCTACAGCATCATTATTTTTTAAACCTTATCAATACTCTTATTGAAGCTATAACAGCAAATGAAGATCTACGCTATCTTGAAGCTCTAGTATCAGAACTTGATGCCTATGCAAAGTTTCACTTTAGAAGCGAAGAGAGAATGATGCAACATAGTGCTTACCCAAATTATGAGGTTCACAAACAACACCATTTTGATCTCATACAAAAACTGAGTGTAGAACAGTATAAGTTAACCAACCCAACAAGCCCAGAAGATACACAAGCCGTTATAGAGTTTCTTACAAGCTGGTTCCTCCATCATACTACGGGAGAGGACAAACTTTTTGCAGATTATCTAAACAAACACTAGGCAGTACAATGTTTTTTAAAAAGATCATTCACTATTTCTCTAAACTTTCCCTTTGGAGATATGTTATTTGGATCACTGTCTTAGCTTTTGTACTCTCTGAGATCTTGATGGCTATTCATCGTTTTTTATTAGGCAATAGTGAGATCAGAGACAACCCTTTTGTGATAGAAACAGCTATTCCAATGACAGAAGCTTTTATTCTCGCTATTATCACCGGTTTGATCTTGCAATACACTATAAGACTCTATGAATCAAGAAATGAAGCGATACAAGAGGTTGATGAGGCTCAAACCCGTTATAAAGCACTTTTAGATACAACACTTGAAGGGTTTTGGATCGTTAATGTAGATGGTATTCTTATTGATGTTAATGAAGCTTACGCCAAAATGAGTGCTTACACAAAAGAGGAGTTGATAGGACAACATATCTCTTTTGTAGAAGCACTCCAAAGCAAAGAGGAGATAAGCAAAAATATACAACAGCTTATACAGGAGGGAAGAACTATTTTTAGATCACAACACAAACGAAAAGATGGTTCATTTTTTGATGTTGAGATCTCAATAAGTTACACTACCCTTGAAAATGGAATGTTTTTTAGCCTTATTCATGATATATCAGAACGCAATCAGTACTACACCCAGATTAAAAATAAAACCCTTTTATTAGAAACTATTATAGACTCTTTGCCTATGCGGATCTTTTGGAAAGACCTAGAAGGCAAGTTTATGGGGATCAATAAAGTTTTACTCCAAGATACAGGCTTTGCAAAAAAAGAGGATGTAATTGGCAGAACAGACCATGAGATGGCATGGAAAGAGTATGCAGATGATTACAGAGCTGATGATTTTGAGGTGATTGAGTCTGCACAAGCAAAACTTAATATGATTGAAAATGTCACCAAAGATGATGGCTCTCACCTTACAGTTGAAACATCTAAAGTGCCCCTCAAAAATTATCAAGGGGAGATCATAGGTATACTCGGTATCTTTACCGATATTACACAACAGTATCAAGCTTCAAAGATGTTGCAAGAAGCAAAAGAGGAGTATGAAACTATCTTTAACTCCTCTATGGATGGTATCGCCATTACAGACCTAGAATCAAACTTTTTAGAGTTTAACAAAGCGTATGAACTTATGATCGGTTATAGTAGAGAAGAGTTACTTAAACAATCTTGCATAGGTCTGAGTATACCTGAAGATATTTCAAAATCACAAGCTGCTGTTGAGCATGTTTTAAAACATGGAAGCTATTCAAACTTTGAAAAATCGTGTAGAAAAAAAGATGGCAATATTATTTTAGTGAGTATGAGTTTAGCGCTTATGCCTGATAAACAAAGGATCATCTTAAACGTTAAAGATATTACCCAACAAAAACATATAGAACAAGAACTTAAAGAGCTTAACACAAAACTTGAAGAGCGTGTAAAAGAGCGTACAAAAGAGTTCTTAATACAAAAAGAGACCCTTGAGCGACTCTTTGAAAACTCTTCACAAGGTGCTTTGATCTTAGAAAATGGCTTCTTTGTAGAGTGTAATGCGAAAGTTATAGAGATCCTTGGTTGTAGCTCCAAGGAGTATATACTGAACAAATCACCTTTTGAACTCTCTCCTGAGATCCAGCCAGATGGAAGGTCTTCTAAAGAGAAAGTACTTGAGATGAATGCAAAAGCTATCAATGAAGGGTATAACCGTTTTGAGTGGGAGTTTACACGCTGTAATGGGGAGCACTTTCCACTTGAAGTTACACTTGTACCTATCCACTTGCCTGGTCGGGAAAATACCATTCATGTGGCATGGCGCGATCTCACTGAAGTTAAAAGAAAAGAACAAGCACTGGAAGAGTCTGAAAACCTTTTACGAAATATTATGGAGAGTGCTGTAGATGGTATCGTAAGTATCAATGAAACAGGTAAAATAGAAACTTTTAATAAAGCGGCAGAAGATCTCTTTGCTTACTCTCGCGATGAACTTATAGGTCAAAATATAAAAACGCTTCTTCCTGAGCCTTATGCTTCAAAGCAAGATCAAGAGATTGCAGAGTATCTTAAAGAGGGGATGCTTAAAGCTATCGGGCAAACAGCTGAGATTTGGGCAGTCAAAAAAGATGGCACAGAGTTTCCAGCTTCTATACGTATAGGTGAGGTCAAACTCACAAATAAGCGGATCTTTACTGCCCTGATCCAAGATATAACTGAACGCAAAAAATATGAACAAGCGATAGTACAAGCAAAAGAGAGTGCAGAATCAGCCGCAAAAATGAAAAGTGAGTTTTTAGCAAATATGAGTCATGAGATCAGAACTCCTATGAATGCGATTATGGGAATGACACACCTTGTACTAGAGACAGATCTCAATGAGCGACAGCGCAACTATATTACAAAAGTGTATCGTTCTTCAGAGATCTTACTAGGCATTATCAACGATATTTTGGACTTTTCAAAGATAGAATCAAATAAACTTGAACTTGAGAACCTTCCTTTTATGATAGATGATGTTTTTAATGATCTGACCTCTATTATCAGTGTCAAAGCAAAAGAGAAAAATATTGAACTCTCTTATGAGATCGAAGATGATACGCCGATCCGTTTAGTTGGAGACTCGCTTCGCTTGCAACAGGTACTGCTAAACCTCTTAAGTAATGCAGTGAAGTTTTCTAATGAATATGGAAATATCTTAGTAACGCTCAAAAAAGAGAATGAAACAGCGGAGAAGGTCAAACTCCAGTTTTGTGTCAAAGATGAGGGTATTGGTATGACGCAAGAGGAAGCTTCAAGACTCTTTAAAGCTTTTTCACAAGCAGATACTTCAACTACAAGACAATATGGAGGCACAGGTCTAGGCTTAGTTATATGTAAAAGTATTGTAGAGCTTATGAACGGCTCTATATGGATCGAGAGCACAAAAGGTAAAGGGAGCAGTTTTTACTTTACTGTTGAACTTGAAAAGCATCATGCTGTCGATATTGTAGATGAGCGTATGGATTCTCTTTTGGGTAATTTGCATGTCTTGCTTGTTGAAGATAGTATTTATGCAAGAAGAATCATTGCACATATGCTTGAGAGATTTGGTTTTGATATAGTTGAAGCCTCCGATGGAAAAGAGGCTTTAGATAAAGTACGCAATGCAGATCAAAGACCTTTTGATCTTATCTTGTCTGATATTATTATGCCAAATATGGGTGGTATAGAGATGTTAGAACAGCTCTGTGAAGAGCTAGAGCCTTCTTTATACCCTCATGTTATTTTAATGTCTGCAAAAAATACAGAAGGGATCAAAGAAAAGATCAAAAACCTCCCTGTTAACAGAATACTCTCAAAACCTTTTACTATCTCAGATCTACACGATACGATCTGTGATATGCGTCTAAGAGATGCTGCAAGCTTAAAAAAAGATACAAAAAGTGAACTTGCTTTAGAGACAATTGACCTCAATGGCTTATCTATACTCTTAGTTGAAGATAATCTTTTTAACCAAGAGGTAGCAGTAGATCTTCTCAGTAGTTACGATATAAGTGTGCAGATCGCAAATAATGGTTTGGAAGCTTTAGATATTTTAAAAGAGGAGCAATTTGATGTTGTTTTAATGGACTGTCAAATGCCTGTAATGGATGGGTACGAGGCAACGAAGCATATACGTGAAGATGAGAAGTTTAAAGATCTGCCTGTCATTGCATTTACAGCAAACGCTTTACGCACTGAACGTGATCTTATCTTTGCCTCTGGTATGAATGATCTTGTGACAAAACCGATCCACCCACATGAACTTATACAAACAATCGCAAAATGGACAAAAAGAAGATGGCATCCTCTTGAAAAAGGTATACATGAGAAAAAAGATCCGCATACAAAGATCTCTTTACCAGAGTATAAAGGTCTTGATCTCAAACAAGGGCTTTTAAGTGCTGATCAAAATGAAAAAACTTATGTCAAAATGTTGTATCGCTTTTTAGATGGGCAAAAAGATTTTAAAACGCAGTATGAGCACTCTACCAAAGAGGGTGAGATACAAGATCAGATCCGCCTTGCCCATACACTCAAAGGTATAAGTGGAACTATAGGTGCAATACAACTTCAAGAGGCATCTAAAGAGCTTGAATATGCACTCAAAGAAAACGCTTCTAAACAACTAACAGAAAAGCTCTTTGGAGATGTTTGCAAACTTTTAGATGACTTGCTAACAAATCTGCAAAAATGGAAAGAGATGCAAGAAGAACATAAAACAGATGTGCAAGATAGTAGTCCTAGCAGTATAGATTTTCAAAAAGTATTGCATCAACTCTCTTTACTAAAAGAGTTAGTTCAAGAGTATGACACACAGGCTCTTGATAAACTTTTAGAGCTACAAGAGATGCATTTATCAGATACAAAAGAGGAGATAGAAAAACTACAGAAACTTCTCTCTTCTCTTGAGTTTGATACAGCTCTACCTTTGATAGAAAAACTTTACAACTCGATAGAAAAAACTAACTTCAGTGAAATAAAGGACTAAAAATTGGAAACAAAAAACACTATTTTGGTGGTAGATGACTTAGCGGAAAATATTCAACTTGTCTCTGATATTTTAAAACAAGAGTATAGGATCTTATTTGCTACGAATGGGCAAAATGCTCTTAAGATCTTAGCTGAAAAAGATGTAGATCTTATACTCTTAGATATTATGATGCCTGAGATGAATGGATTTGAAACATTTGAAAAGATTCGTAATGAACTACAACTTGCTGAGGTTCCTATCATCTTCTTAACTGCTGATGATGATCAACAAAGTTTGATCACAGGATTTGAAAAAGGTGCGGCTGATTATATAAACAAACCTTTTAACCCTGTAGAGCTCAAACTGAGGATAAAAACACATTTAGAGCTGTATCTCACAAAATCAGAACTCAAAAAGTATCTTGAAGAAAATCAACTCGTTTTACATCAGTACAAAGCAGCTGTTGATGAAGGTGCTATCGTTTCAAAGACAGATCCTTACGGAACGATCACTTATGTCAATGATGAATTTTGTCGTATAAGCGGTTACAGCAAAGAAGAACTTCTAGGACAATCACACAATATAGTACGTCACCCTGATGCTCCAAGAAGTACCTTTGTAGAGATGTGGAGAGTTCTACGTTCTAAAAAATCGTGGAACGGTATTATGAAAAACCGCAAAAAAAATGGTGACTACTATATAGTCAAAGCAGTGATAAAACCGATGCTCGACATCAATGGTAAGATCGTTGAATATATGGCAATACGACACGATATAACTGAGGTTTATGATCTCCAAGATGAGATCAGAGATACACAACAAGAGATCATTGAAAAATTGGGAGAGCTTTCTGAATCTCGTTCAAAAGAGACTGGCTACCATGTACGCAGAGTTGCCGAATACTCTGGACTCTTAGCAAGTTTATATGGATTACCCCAAGAGGATATAGATAAAGTAAAGATGGCTTCACCGATGCATGATATCGGGAAGATCGCTATTCCGGATGGGATCTTACTTAAACCGGGTTCTTTAGATGCTGAAGAGTTTGAAGTGATGCAAACACATGCCCAAAAAGGTTATGAAGTTTTCAAAAACTCTAAAAGAGATCTTTTACAAGCAGCAGCTATCATAGCACATGAACACCATGAGAAGTGGAATGGTACAGGATACCCAAGAGGTATAAAAGGTGAAGATATCCATATCTATGGTCGTATAACAGCAATAGCAGATGTTTTTGACGCATTAGGTTCAGATAGAGTATATAAAAAAGCTTGGCCTTTGGAATCTATACTCCAACTACTTAAAGAGGAATCTGGCAAACAATTTGATCCAAAACTTATCGAACTTTTCTTAGATAACTTAGACAAATTTTTAGCTATTCGAGAGTGTTTTGTAGATCAAAAGTGTATAGATGAAAAAGCATAAAAGATTATTGAGCTACAGTTCTAGATGCAATAAAGGATACTCTTTTCCTTGTCCATCAAGTTCAGATCTCCCTACAACTCTAAACCCCAAGTGTTTGTAAAATTCTAATGCTTGGAGGTTTTGCTCATTTACATCAACTTTATGTACTTTTTGATGTGTGATAGCATACTCAACTAAAACCTTTCCAAAACCTTTTGTTCTTGCTTCTGCACTTATAAATAACATTTCAAGATTGGCATTTAAAACCCCACTAAATCCGACCATATTATTTTTTTCATCTTTTATGCATTTAAGATCTACGGCATGAAAATACTGATTTAAAATAAGAGGTTTTAGCTCTTGTATGTCTTGTTCTTTTAAAAAATCATGCGTAGCACGAACTGAACTCTCCCAAATTTTAATGAGCTTTTTATACTCTCTAACATCTACATTTGTAATATACATACCCAATTTCCTAACTAAGTAAAATCTATTGTATTTATCTCTTAAACTTGTTCGTTTTTTTTTCATACATATTATAAAAAGCAAATCCAATAAAACAATTGAGAGTCCCAAGAAGCATCATTATTAAATTTGCCCACGTATTCATTTCTCTATTTAGACTATTGAACATTTCCTTTATTTCTACATTAATGATACTATCTTCATAATAACTATATACAAAACTAGCAATTATCATCGTAATTCCTAAACTGAGAAAATATTCACTAATTAACCATTTGTAAGACTCCCCTTAATCCGTATAGGTTAAATCGGAACAATCTTTAGTTTGATTGTACTTTTCTAAGTATTCAATTGGACTTAATTTTCCTAAAACTGCATGAGGTCTGTGATGATTGT